>Ga0153915_10000167_pt1 | contig 59101 bp, 51 predicted proteins | sample Opewatmetagenome_2_FD_107003 | JGI IMG/M metagenome (GOLD analysis project Ga0153915, IMG submission 107003) | Freshwater wetland microbial communities from Ohio, USA - Open water 3 Core 3 Depth 3 metaG | ecosystem: Environmental > Aquatic > Freshwater > Wetlands | place: USA: Ohio, Lake Erie...
CAATTATTGTCCTGCCAGCTAAATGGAAAACTCCCCTTCCATTTTCACACCGGAACTTTTCTTAATCATCAAGCGTTATTATAACAGACTATATATTCCGATTATAATTAAACTGGAGAAAAAATGAGTGAGATAATCAATAACAGCAAGGTAAGAGTTGAAAACATAAAGAGAACGCTCCTTAAATTACACAATGGCATAAGTGTTGAAGATACTCGAAAAGAACTTAGCAGCCTGATGGAAACGGCTCAATACGGCGAGGTTGTTCAGGCCGAACAGGAATTGATTACAGACGGCATACCTGCGCAGGATATACTTAAATACTGCGATCTCCATTCCGATGCTCTTAAAGGAAAGATAGAAAACACCCGTGTAAAGGACCTCCCCTCAGGTCACCCGGTGGATACTTTCGTTAAGGAAAATCTGGCGCTCCAATCCGTTATAGCATCACTAAAAAATAGTTTTAATTATATCAATCTGATTAAGGAATTAACCGTTCCGACAGATGTGTTAATGAATATCCGCAGCGGATTTAATGCATTGATGGATATTGAAAAGCATTATGTTAGAAAAGAAAACCTTGTATTCCCCTTTCTCGAAAAAAATGAAATAACCGGCCCTCCTATGGTTATGTGGGGGAAACATGATGAAGTAAGACAGTTTTTAAAATCATCACAAATTATATTAGGCGAATTGCTGAAACCCGGTAAAGAAGAATTTACAGGAATAATTGAACTTACCCTTTCTCCCGCCGTTAAAGCTATTGAAGAAATGATTTACAAAGAAGAGCAGATTCTTTTTCCGATGTGCCTCGATACTTTTACCGAAATAAACTGGTACGAAATTTACATGCAGAGCGATTCAATTGGTTATTGCTTATATGCGCCCTCGGTAGAATGGAAGCCGGATTCAACGCCGTTAGAAACTAAATTTGCCTCCGATTCCTCTAAAATAGAGCTTTCAACCGGATCATTTACCAAAGAAGAGCTTGAAGCGGTATTTACATCTTTGCCGCTCGATCTCACTTTTGTAGATAAAGATGATAATGTACGCTACTTTTCACACGGCAAAGAAAGAATATTTGAACGTAGCAAAGCAATACTAGGGCGCAAAGTTCAGTTCTGCCATCCTCCTTCAAGCGTCCATATTGTCGAGAAAATATTAAATGATTTCAAAAGCGGAGCGCAGGATTCGGCAAAATTCTGGATCGATTTTAAGGGTAAGCTTGTCCACATTGCATACTATGCCTTACGCAGCGAAACAGGAGAATATCTCGGCACTCTTGAAGTAACTCAGGATATTGCTCCCTTAAAAGCGGTTGAAGGCGAAAGAAGGCTTCTTTCATACGATAAACAATAGATTATTCATAAAATCAGTGAAAGTGTAAAATGGACGACAATAAACTTATAATAACCCCCGATACAAAAATACTTGAAATGATTACCGGGTACCCTGTTCTCGAAGATAAATTAATTGAGATAGCCTCCGCATTTTCTAAATTAAAAAATCCATTTCTAAGAAAAACAGTGGCAAGAGTCACGACACTCAGGCAGGCCGCTGTTGTTGGCGGATTGAATCTTTCTGATTTAATAGCATCTTTAAGAAAAGAAATAAATCAGGATGGAGATACAGGCTTCAGCGGCGATAAGCCGGAAAATCTGTCTCCCTCGGGCTGGATAGAAACCGGGATAAAGAAAATTGAATATGACGCCATTGATGATATAAATAATGGAATTCATCCCCTCGGCAAAGTTGTTTCGGAAACTGCATCGCTTAGCGAGAATGAATATTATCTTCTTATCACTAATTTCATACCAAAACCGTTGATTGACACCCTTACCGCAAAAGGTTTCAGTGTATTTACAGAAAAACTTGATTCTTCAAGATTCGGCGCTTATATAAAAGGGCGTCCATAAACACCTTTAATATCTTCCTATTCTATTCTTCTAATATGGCGCGCTATTGCGCCGTATTTAATTTTCCGTTTTTAACAAAATAATTTTGCTCTTTATAAAAGTAGGAATATTTTTAAGCATTGCTTTAAATAAATTGTGAATCCGGAATTGCGTTTTAAGTTAAAAACAAAATTACAGTTTTATTTTTGCCTTATAGGAGTTTTTTCTGTTACTCTTACAAGCTTAATTGTATATAACGATACAAAGCAGACTCTCGAAAAGATAGCATTCGACCGGCTGACTTCCGTAAAAGAGATTAAAAAGAAATTCATTGAGAATTATTTTGAACAGCTTGGAAATCTTGCATTAACTCTTTCCGAAAATAAGGCCGTTATTTCTGCAGTTAAAAATTACAACACAAGCGCAGACTTACCTTCAGTTAAAAATGAAAAAGATCTGGGATTGACCCAAATTGCGGCAAAATTCAATGTTGAAGATATTCTTCTAATTTCAACTGCCGATAAACGTATTATCTTTTCCCTCAAAGAGCGAAAATGCGTGGGTGAAACGGCTGCTTCCGGTTCCCTGCTCTCTCCTGAAATAAAAACTTCTTTTCAGCATTCAGCAAATAATTTAAACCGTGATTTCTATATCACCGATTTTGCATCATATTTATATAATGGCAATAAACCGGCATCCTTTATATCGGTTCCGTTATTTGATGACGGGAATATTCAGGGAGTCATAATACTTGAAATTTCGGTAAATGAAATAAACAATATAATGACAAGCGGCAGCAACTGGCGAGGATCCGGATTCGGTGAAACCGCTGAGACTTATATTATCGGTCCGGATTTTAAGATGAGAACCGACAGCCGTTTCTTCATCCAGGAACCGGAAAAATATTTTTCAATGCTGAGAAAAACCGGGGTTAGTCAAAAGATTATTAATGAAATCAAAGAACATTCTTCTTCCATACTTTTACAGGAGGTAAAGACTGCCGCATCAGAAGAGGGCGTCCGCGGTTTGTCCAGCACAAAAATACTGCATGATTACAGAGGCGTTGAAGTTGTAAGTTCATATTCACCCTTAAAAATTACCGATCTGAATTGGATTATAATTTCAGAAATAGATACAAATGAAGCCTTCAGCGTAATTAATTCTCTTAAAGAGTATCTTATTCTCGCAGGAATACTAATCATTCTCCTGGCTTCCTCTCTCGGAGTTCTTTTTTCCCGTTCAATATCAAAACCGATTAATGCCCTGAGTGAAACGGCGGAAATCTTCGGCAAAGGAAATCTTGAGTACCGGGCTGATACTGAATGGAAAGATGAATTCGGGCTCCTGTTTGCCACATTCAATACGATGGCAGAAAAAATAATGAAAAACACCGGAGAACTTAAAACAGAAATTGACGACCGGAAAAGAATCTCCGAACAGCTTATAAATTCAAGGGAACAACTGAGAAGTCTATCATCGCACCTTCAGACAGTGAGAGAGGAAGAAAGAAAGCTTATTGCGCGGGAAATTCATGATGAACTTGGACAAGCATTGAATACTCTTAAACTGAAACTTTCCATATACAAACAATCAGGCAATAAGGAAGAGGTCTTTGCCGAAATCCTTTCACTGATTGACAGAACAATCAATTCAATGCGCCGTATTATTACAGAGCTTCGTCCGCAGCTTCTTGACGACTTAGGATTAACAGCGGCAATTGAATGGCAGATAAAAGAGTTTAATAAGAACAGCGGCATTGACTGCTCATTTAAAATTACGCCTGAGGAAATAAACACAGAACCTGAAAAAGCAATAGCTATCTACCGCATTCTGCAGGAAGCTCTTACAAATATTGCAAGCCATTCCGAAGCAACGTGCGCAGATATTTCCCTTACAGGGAATGAAAAAAATATCGAAATTACAATTACCGATAACGGTAAAGGTATCTCAGAGGGCGCTATGAAGAACCCGAAATCTTTCGGATTGCTTGGGATAAAAGAGAGAGCCCGCTATTTCGGAGGAAAGGTCGAAATAAAAAGCATTTATTCGCAGGGCACCACAATAACTGCAATCATACCCAATTCAACGGAGGAAAAGTGATTAACATACTTATTGCAGATGATCATCAGATGTTCAGGGAAGGCTTAAAGCAGATTCTGAGTATTAATAATGAAATAAAAACAGCGGCTGAAGCCGCAAACGGACGCGAACTAATCGAAATTATCATGCATAACAAATTCGATCTTCTTGTACTTGATATTTCTATGCCAGGAATGAATATATTCGATCTACTGAGCGGAATAAAACAGATTGATGCGCAGCTCCCTATTCTGATATTGAGCATGCATCCGGAAGAACAATACGCGGTACGGTTATTGAAAGCAGGAATATCAGGTTATCTTACAAAGGAAAGCGCAGCAGAAGAGCTTGTTTCTGCAATTAAAAGAATTAAAGCAGGAGGTAAATATATAAGTTCCAAACTTGCCGAGACTATTGCGCTTTCAATTGAAGATGCAAACAAAAAAGCTTCCCATAGCGACCTTTCGAACAGGGAATTCGAGGTTTTGTGTATGCTTGCTTCGGGAAAATCATTAAAGGAAATTGCCGATTCCCTATTCATAAGCCAGAAGACAGTAACAACTTACAGAGCAAGAATTTTAGAAAAATTAAAACTTAAAAATAATGTTGAACTTACCCGCTACGCAATTGAAAATAAGCTCATAAACTAACCATCGTTTGTAGGGTTTTCCCTACAAATAAATCAGCTTTTCCCTAACAGACAATTAGAAAAAAGAAAGCAAATTTTAATGCAAGAAAATAGCACAACTTGCTCTTTTTATAATTCAATATTGAAAATAAACTGAGGTTACAATGCAAATTGATACTGGCAATACCGGTTTTATGCTGCTCTGCAGCAGTCTAGTTATGCTTATGACTCCAGGACTTGCATTTTTTTACGGCGGTCTTGTTGGCAGAAAGAATGTTCTTACAATTATGATTCAAAGCTTTGTTTCGATGGGATGGACAACTGTTTTATGGTACGCATTCGGTTTTTCACTCTGCTTCAGCGGCGACGTAGGAGGTATTATTGGAAATCTTGATCAGGCTTTTCTTAAAGGAGTCGATTTAATGGCTCCCTCGCCTATTAACCCAACTATTCCTCTAATAGTTTTCGTTGCTTACCAGATGATGTTCGCAATTATAACTCCTGCACTAATTACCGGAGCATTTACAAACCGCGTCACATTCAAGTCCTATATGATATTCTTAACATTATGGCTTGTTTTTGTTTACTTCCCCTTTGTTCACATGGTATGGGGAGGAGGCATTTTACAGAAATGGGGCGTATTGGATTTCGCAGGAGGTATAGTCGTTCACAATATTGCAGGTATGGCGGCATTAGCTTCCGTTCTTTTTGTAGGAAAGAGAAAAGCTCATGATAAAGGCCCGCACAGCATTCCTCTTGTAGCTCTCGGTACCGGACTCTTGTGGTTCGGCTGGTATGGTTTTAATGCCGGAAGTGAATTCAGAGTGGATTCAGTTACTGCAATTGCATTCCTGAACACTGATGTGGCGGCTTCATTTGCCGCGGTTGTATGGCTTCTTATCGATTGGATGGTTACAAAGAAACCGAAATTCATAGGTTTACTAACAGGCGCCGTAGCAGGTTTGGCAACAATAACCCCCGCTGCTGGATATGTTTCTCCTACCACTGCGGCAATTATAGGCATCTTGGCAGGCGTTATATGTTACTTCGCCGTTTCATTAAAAAATAAGCTTAAACTTGATGATGCTCTTGATGTCTGGGGTGTTCATGGTGTCGGCGGTTTGCTTGGCGTTATTCTACTTGGCATTTTTGCATCGCTGGCATTTAATCCTGCCGGAACAGATGGATTGCTTTCAGGCAATGTAGATTTCTTTATGAAACAGGTTGTCGCCGTTATTATTTCTTCAATATGGGCGTTTGGTTTCACTTACGGAATGTTATGGCTTATTAATAAATTTACCCCAGTCCGGGTTGACGAAACTTCGGAGACAAACGGATTGGATTCTTCACTCCACGGCGAACAGGCTTACATTGATGAGGAGGGAACAGATGCGTTATAATAATCTAGTTAGAACCCATAACGTTTCCTTAATAATTGTTCTTTTATTCAGTTCTTTAATTCTGGCGCAGAATAAGGAGGATAATTTCCTCTCAAAAATAAAATTTAATGCCTTCCTTTCAGCAGGTTACGAGTATAATTTCAATACGCCTTCCGATGCCAAAAACAGCCTGAGAATTTTTGATACCGATCATAATTCATTCAAAACAGATGTCTTTCAATTCTCATTTCATCAGGACATTGAAGAATCGGCTCCATTCGGTTTTCGTGCCGATATTGTTACCGGTTCTTCAATTCCAAGAGCAATCCGATCTGCCGGAATGAACAGCGGCGATCTTGATGTAATGCAGATGTATGTCAGTTATCTCATTCCGGTAGGTTCCGGATTAAGAATCGATTTCGGTAAATTTGCTACTTTTCTCGGATACGAATTAATTGAGAACTGGGAAGGTTATAACGACAACCATACGCGTTCATTCTCATTCGGCTATTCAATTCCTTTTACTCATACGGGGATTAAAGCGGGTTATGCTTTCAGCAACTGCGCCTCTCTTTCTCTCTTTATTGTTAATGGATGGGATAATGCGGTTGATAACAATAAATCCAAATCCGTAGGCGCACAGCTCGCTTTGATGCCCGCGGAAAGATTAAATATTTATGCAAACTTCATGACTGGCCCGGAACAGGATAATAACGACTCAAACTACCGGAGTATCTTCGATTTTGTTTCGGTTTATAATGTAAACGATCTTACTTTTGGCGCAAATGTTAATTTCGGCAGCGAAGAATTTACCTCTGCCGGAAATACAACGGCAAAATGGAGCAGTTTTGCGGGCTATCTTAAATACCGTTTTTCCGGTTTATTCTCCATTGCTTTAAGAGGAGAACTATTCAGGGATGAAAACGGCGCGAGAACAGGAACAGAGCAGGATTTAAGTGAATTTACAATTACCCCCGCTTTTACATTAAGCGACCATATAATCCTTAGAGGCGATGTACGCTTTGATTCCTCAGATAAAGAAACATTCGTCAAAAACAGCGGATATTCAAAAAATCAATCCACTCTAAGCTGTAATTTGATTTATCATTTTTAGTTATTGTTTATGTTTAACCTCCCCGGCGGCTGTTCTACTGCGGACAGCCGCTTTTTTATCTCTGCCTGATTCAAGTTAGACATGCATTCATCTATAATAATTAAATCGGCATTACTTCGTTTTTTTTCTTTTTCGTCACCAGATTATAATTCTCTTTAATTATTTCATTTTTAATTGCATCCATAATTTTTGTCTTAAAAAAATGTTTATAAGTAATAATGCTTATTTCCCGCACTGGCACGGGCAGTTTGAACGGTCTCAAATTCAGCTTTTGCTTTTTGTCCAGCGAAAGAGCCGCAAGCTCAGGCAATATTGTAATACCTCCGTTCATATCGACCATTTTTATAAGCGATTCGATGCTTCCCGCTTCATATTCCAGATTCGAATGCTGTAAATCCTTTTTGCGCAATTCGCATAGATTTATTATCTGGGAGCGGAGGCAGTGCCCTTCTTCCAAAAGAAGAAGATGATTTACGTCTATATCCTCCGCAAGAAGATATTTTTTGTTAAGCACTTTCTCCCCTTTTGAAGCATAGACAAAAAATTCTTCTCTAAATAATGGGCGCTCCGTTATGTGTGAATCGTTAATCGGAGTGGCGGCAATTCCTATATCAAGGCTCCCTTCCTTTAATTTATCAGTTATTAAGTCTGTTGTAAGTTCTGATATTTTAACATTTATCAGCGGATATTTGTCAGTAAATTTTTTCAGGAAACCGGGGAGCAGATAAGGGGCTAATGTAGGTATTATGCCTATCTTTAATTCTCCTTTCAATTCCCCTCTAAGCGACTGGGTAAAATGTTTTATTTCCTCTATTTCAGACAGAACCTTTTTGGCTTTTTCAATTATAATTTTTCCATCCGGAGTGGCTTTAACAGGCTGGCGGCTTCGGTCAAAAATTACAATTCCAAGTTCATCTTCAAGTTTCTGAATCATCATACTCAGCGTGGGCTGGGTTATAAAACATGATTCCGCGGCCTTTACAAAGTGTTTATGCCTCTCAACGGCAATTATATATTCAAGCTGCTGAAAATTCATTTTAATAGACTCCATCTATATTATTATATAAAATATCTATTTGATTGATATAATGCAAGGGATTATTTTACACGCGTAAAACAAAAAAAGGGAACTAAAATGGAAACAACATTAAGCAAAATAGGGCTCGATGAGGAAATCTCGAAAAAAATTTCATATAAATTAAATGAACTGCTCGCAAATTATCAGGTATTTTATATTAATACGCGCGGATTCCACTGGAATATCAAAGGGGACAAATTCTTCGAGCTTCATCTCAAGTTTGAAGAACTATATAACGACCTCCAGAACAAGAATGACGAACTCGCAGAAAGGATACTGACTCTCGGCTGCACCCCGTACCACAGTTATTCCGATTATCTTGCAAATTCTTCCGTAAGGGAGGCTCAGAATATTTCAGGGGCTTCAGCGGCAATTGAAGAAATTATAACGGCTTTCAGCGTTATACTTCCTCTTCAGAGAGAACTGCTTAAATTATCGGCCGACGCGGCAGATGAGGGTACAAATGCTTTAATGAGCGATTATATCCGCCAGCAGGAAAAACTGGTTTGGATGTATTCTGCATTTTTAAATAAATAAAAAGAGAGGAGAATATGGAAGAGAAAAAGAACAAATTGACCACGGCTTCAGGCAGGCCGTATTACGAACATGAAAACACATTATCAGCGGGGCCGCGCGGCCCCCTTCTTTTACAGGATTATTTCTTTCACGAAAAGATGGCGCACTTTAACAGGGAAAGGATTCCTGAACGCGTTGTACACGCAAAAGGGACTGGCGCATACGGCGTTTTTACAGTAACCGGAGATATAACAAAATACACAAAAGCGAAACTCTTCTCCAAAACCGGCAACCAATGCAGGGTATTCCTGCGCTTTTCAACCGTAGGGGGAGAAAAAGGAAGCGCCGATAGCGAGAGGGATCCGAGAGGTTTTGCCGTCAAATTCTATACTGAAGAAGGCAATTGGGACCTTGTAGGTAATAATACTCCTGTTTTCTTCATCAAGGATCCGAAAAAATTTGACGATTTTATTCACACACAAAAAAGAGACCCCAAGACAAATCTGAAAAGCGCTACTATGGCGTGGGATTACTGGTCTCTTAACCCGGAAAGCCTCCATCAGGTATTGATTCTTATGAGCGACCGGGGAACTCCTTACGGATACCGGCATATGAACGGCTACGGAAGCCATACTTTTTCAATGATCAATAAAAACAATGAAAGAGTATGGGTTAAATTCCATTTCAAAACTCAGCAGGGAATAAAAAACTTTACCGGCCCCGAAGCCGATAAAATGAGAGGCATTGACCCCGATATAGCTCAAAGGGATCTGAACGAAGCGATTGAGAATAAGAATTTTCCCAGATGGACATTGAAAATTCAGGTAATGACGGATGAACAGGCAAAAAATTTCAAATGGAACCCTTTCGATCTTACTAAAATATGGCCTCATAAAGAGTATCCTCTTATCGAGGTTGGAACGCTTGAACTAAATGAAATGCCTAAAAATTACTTTGCCGAAGTTGAACAGTCGGCTTTTGCGCCTGCGCACGTTATAGACGGAATAAGCTACTCCCCCGATAAAATGCTTCAGGGAAGGCTTCTTTCTTATCCTGATGCCCACCGCTACCGTCTGGGAGCTAATTATGAGCAGATACCCGTTAACAGGTGCCCATATGCTGTAAATAACTACCAGAGAGACGGGCAGATGAGAGTTGACGGCAACGGCGGCGGCTCGCCGAATTACCATCCGAATAGCTTCGATAATATATATGCCGATGAAAGTTACAAAGAACCCCCCGTGCCGCTTGATTCGCTTACAGCCGACTGGTACGATAGAAATGCCCCCGGTGAAGATGACCATTATTCACAGCCGGGAACTTTATTCAGCGTTGTAATGACGGATGAAGAAAAGAAAAATACAATAAGCAATATTATTGCTTCAATGAGCGGAATAAACGGCCCTAAACGGGATGAGATAATTAACCGGCAGCTCTGTCATTTCTTCAGGGCAAATGCCGAACTTGGAATGGGTGTCGCCAAGGGATTGGGTATTCAAATTGATCCGGCTATGCTGAACCATAAATAGGGATATTAAAAGACCTGCCCAAAACCGTTGGGCAGGTCTCTCTATTAATACATTTATTCAATTTCTCTTTCTGAGCATTTTTTTTATAGAGCTGATTGATTTCTTAGTTTCAAGCGCTTTAATGCCTGTAAACGGAATAACGATTTTTCTTTTCTTTAATTCTTTTTGCAGAAGCGAAATAAATACTCCCGTTCCCTCAACCTCCATATTATCCCGCGATGTCGTATTTACTCCGCAGTTTGGGGAACGGTCAATGCCTATTATTCCTACAATCTGAAAATTATATTTCAAATATTCCTCAATCTGATATGCCAGATTCTGAACGATTGTATTTAGCTTCTCTTTCGGCGTCTTTTTATTCATTGATTTTCTTATCCGTGAATTTTCAACTATTACTTCGCTCTCAGCCCCTTTAGGATTTCCCCTGTCAAGCCCAAGGCAGTTTAACTCCGGGCAGGGCATTTGTATAATGCCTATTCTGTTTTGCAGTAATAAATTTACCACTTCGTAATCACAACAGTTAAAATCCGCGGTGCCGTCGGATATCGAATTTTGGTTCAGGATACAATGAGAAACAAGCGCAATCTTTTTGCTTCTGACATCTGTAAACATAATTTTCCTTCATAAATATTTCATATTTACCGCCGCGTAGAAATCTATTCTGGATATGAAAATATACAAAAAAGCCGCGTTTTTAACGCGGCTTTTAACAAAAGAAGAAAAATTTTATTTAATCTTTTCAAGTATTGCGGCAAAACCGCCGCCCGGAGCCAGCTTAATCTTGTGCAAATCTTTTTTTGTTATTTTACCTGTAAGTATTTTATAATCGTTTGCATTCTTTTCTGCGTTAACTCCATCCTGATAAATCTTGATCTGGTATTCAGCCGCTTCATCGAGGAAAGAGAAATCGATAATCAATTCACGCGGAGTCCAGTCGGTCATAGCGCCGATGAACCATCTGTCTTTGCTCTTGCGCGCCAAGAGTACGTAATCGGAGACTTTAGCGTCAAGCACTTTCGTATCGTCCCATTCAACAGGCGCTTTCGAAAGGAAATCCATGCATTCCGGTTCGCGGTAATAATTCGTCGGGTTATCTGCAAGCATCTGAAGAGGGCTTTCATAAACTACATACATTGCAAGCTGCTGGCATCTTGTGCCCTGACTCATAGGAATATTATACAACGGTTTGAAATTCTTTTTATTGGCATTGACCATAGCTCCGGGGGTATAATCTACCGGGCCGGCAAGCATTCTTTCAAAAGGAATTACAAGCGCGTTTTCGGGATCTGCATCATTGCCCCATTTGCTTTGCTCAAGCCCCTTCACCCCTTCGCTTGTAAGCACGTTTGGGAATGTCCTGTACAGACCTGTTGGTTTGTAAGCGCCATGAAAATCGACAAGGAATTTCCTCTTAGCAGCTTCTTCAGCAATTTTATAATAATAATTTACCATCCACTGGTCGTCCCTCTGCATAAAATCGACTTTTATGCCTTTTACGCCCCATTTTGCGAATTGATCAAGAGCCGGAGTCAACTGGTTATTAAGAGTAAGCCAGCTTACCCATAAAATTACGCCTACATTTTTCTTCTTCCCGTAAGCGACAAGCTCTTCAATATTCATTCCCGGCGCAACTTCGAGCAGGTTCCCGAGTTTGTACCAGCCTTCATCAAGTATTATGTACTCTATTCCATATTTCGAAGCGAAATCAATATAATATTTGTATGTCTCGGTATTAATTCCCGATTTGAAATTGACTCCGTATATATTGTTTGAATTCCACCAGTCCCAAGATACTTTACCCGGCTTAACCCATGAAAAATCCATTTTCTTATCTGCCGGTTTAGCAAGTTTATAAATCATTGCAGTTTCAATTAAATCGCCGTCCTTTTCTGAGATTACGAGCACCCGCCATGGGAAAGAACGTTTTCCGCTTGTCTTAGCTATATAATCATAACGCTGGAGTACAAATAAGTCTCTGTCGCTTCTGACCGTATCTTTTTTTGAACATTTCGGAAGTATCATTTCAAGAGACTGTTTCGAATCTTTTTTCAATGCCCCGTACATTCCGGCATAATCTTCAAGGTCTGCTTCTGTAATGGCAACTTTCGTATTGTTTTCGAGTTCCACAATCATCGGAAGGGAACAGAATTTTCCCGCTCCTATTTCGCTCATGTTAATATATTTTGACATTCTTTCGGAATGCGAATGGAAACTTTCTTCTTCAGGAAAATAAACTTTGTAGTCTTTATCAAAATTAAAATCAATTATTTCATCATAGACCGTGATTTCTTTATCGAACGTAGTTGCAAACCTGTATGCGGCGCCGTCATCATATACTCTGAAAATAAGGGAATAATTTCCATCAAATGCGAGCACAAGTTCATTGCATTTATCCGGTATTGATTCATATTTCTGTCTTACAACCGGTTTCAATATTTCATTAATTGCATTAATCTTATTGCTTTTTAATTTCGCATCTTTTCCTAATACAATCCCGTCCTGAAGAGTCATCGATATTTCGGAAGGCAGCAGAATGGTTTTTCCATCCTTCAGAATTGTGTACGTAATAATCTTATCGACATTAACAGTTACTTCCAGTCTTTTATTAGGAGAAGTAACCTTGATTTCCTTAGCTGAAAGCCGGGTAAAAGCCAGAGAGCTGAATACAATAGCCAGTAACATTGTAAAATAAAGCCTTTTCATTTCTTTCTCCATCAATTTATAATTTATTCTAAAGTTTTCTTTCCGCTGATTGTTTTCCCTTCTGTTTCGAAAAGATCGAAAACAACAATTTCATTTTTCCCTTTCTTCAGGAATGAAGCTGGGCAATATAATCTTTTCTGGGGGCCTATATCCCAGTATCTTCCGAGGTTATGCCCGTTAACATAAAGAACCCCTTTCTTATAATTCGACATATCAAGATATGTATCCGCCGTTTCAGTCAGGTTAAATTCGCCTTTAAAGAAATATCCTCTTCTTTCACTGTCAGGTTTTGATGATTTCAATTTTTCTACATAACTTCCGCTTAAAGGAAGATTGTAAACATCCCAGTTCATTAATGTCATCCCATTTAAAGTAACTCTTTCTGTAATGCCTTTCCTATCGATTAAAGATTGGGCAAAATTAATATGCCCCATAGCTTCAACAAAAATTTCAAGCACAGGATTTTTCACATCGCTTTTCGGAATATCGAATGTTTTCTCCCCATCCCGGCGGTCAAGCATACCAAGATATTTTCCGTTAAGGAAAATAAGGGCATAATCATGCAGCGCGGTTATTGCAAGCTTTCCGTTTTTGTGTCCGATAAGTTTTGTTTTATAGACAAGAAATCCTTCATACTGATCATACGATTCCATCGGTTTAGGCTGTACGGAGAAAACCGGTTTAGGAAGATTTCCCCAGACTGAAGAGAACAGATTCAATTTTATTTCAGGAATTTCCATCGCAGGAATCGGTTTCGGAAGTTCGGGAAGCTTTCCCTTATATTTTGCAATTAAATTACGCAGAGCAAAGTATTTCGGAGTCGGGTTTCCCTGTTCATTAATCGGGGCATCATAGTCATAGCTTGTAAGGTCGGGTTCATATCCCCCTTTGCCGCTTGAATTTGCCCCCGCTGAAAATGCAAAATTGGTTCCGCCATGAATTACATAAAAATTGAATGATTTATTATTATCCAAAAGGAATTTAACTTCTTTCAATAATCCTGTCGTATCAGGTCGCGCCCATTTTTCGCCCCAATGCGTAAGCCAGCCCGGATACGTTTCACTGCTGAATGCAGGGACATTGGGATTCCTTTTCTTGGCCTGTTCAAAATCTTTTTCATTGCTGCCGCTGTCAAGACCAATTGCACAGCCGTCTATATTCCCTGCTTCAAGCATAAAAGGAGTAGCTCCGTCGGCAGTATAGAATGGGACGTTTATTCCGTTCTTAATCCAGATTCTCTTCAATTCTTCAAGATAATTTTTATCATTTCCATAACTCCCATATTCATTTTCAATCTGAACCATCAGGATAGGCCCCCCTTTAGTAATAAGGTAGGGCTTAATAACCGATGATAATTTGTTTAAATATTTTTCAACCGCCTGCATATAGCGTGTGTCCATACAGCGGACTTTTATATCGGGGATCTTAAGAAGGTAAGGAGGAATGCCTCCGAAATCCCATTCGGCGCATACATAAGGCCCCGGCCTGAAAAGTACCCACATCCCTTCTTCCTGACAAATTTTAAGGAATTTAGCTATGTCTTTATTCCCTGTTTTAAAATCGAATTTACCGGGGGTGGATTCATGGTAATTCCAGAAAATGTATGCGGCAATTGTATTACATCCCATCGCTTTTGCCATTTGAATACGGTGGCGCCAGTATTCCTGAGGTATTCTTGCAGGGTGCATTTCACCGCTTATTATCTGGAAAGGATTGCCGTTTAATACAAATTTGTCCTTATCGAACGAAAATTTCTGCGCATTAACCGGATTTAACCCGGCAAAAAATATTACCAGAAGTAAAAGAAGGATAATTTTCTTAAGCATGCTAATTCCCATTTTTATTTTCATATAATATACGAAAAGTAGAGGGAAAAATCGGAACCTTCACACAGCAGAATTTCCTCTTCCCCTCTGAATTATAAGGCCGTAAAACTTGCCGCAATTTAAAGAGATACAAAACCCTTCCGTTATGCTACTTATTTTCAATTCCGCTTATTTTAATTACCCAGGCCGATTTTGATTCGGCGTTTTTCTTTAATTTATCCGTGAAAGATAAAATTACCCTGTCTCCTTCTTTTTTCCAGTTCACTTTTTCTTTGCTTCCAAGAAGGGAAATTCTTATATCCCCCTTTAAATTTTCAGCCGGAATATTTATTTCATCAGGTAATTGTTTCTCTTTCTCCTCAGGCAGATAAAGAGCATATACAGTTTTGCCGTTTTTATTCTGTGTAAAGCATACCTTTCCTTCCCTGTAAGGATAAAATGGGCGGGAATCGTAAATTGCCTCGCCGTTTACTTTCATCCATTCTCCAACGCCTTTAAGAGCCTCATAAGCCCCTTCATCCCAGGCGCCTTCGGGTGACGGTGCGATATTCAATAAAAGGTTTCCTCCTTTTGACACTATATCGGCAAGTAAAGCAATAACTTTTTGAGGATTCATATATTTTGCATTAAAAGCATAGCTCCAACCGCCGCCGAGAATCATACAAGATTCCCATGGATAAGGCAAAAGTTTTCCCGGCACCTGATTTTCAGGCGTCAGATAATTCTGATAAGGCCCTTCAACCGCACGGTCAACCACAATTAAACTCGGCTGTTTTTCCCTTGCTTTCTTTACGAGTCCCGGCATATCTATATCCTGATTCTGGATTCTTGTAAATTTGTACTCGGGATTATTGATATACTCTTTTATTTGTTCGTTCGTTTTTTTGCTTACCCATCCCCCATCGAGCCATAAGATATCCACTTTTCCGTAATTGGTCATTAATTCCATAATCTGGTTGTGAGTAAACTCGACATATTTATTCCATTTTTCAGGATATTTTTTCACGTCATAGTTTACATTTCTATCGGGAGTTGCAAAGTTAGGCCACCAGTAATTTTCGTTGTGCCAGTCAGGTTTCGAAAAATAAGCCCCGACCATAAAGCCTTCATTTCTGAAAGCATCGAATATTTCTTTTGTAATATCAGCTTTCGGATTACTGCTGAAAGGGCATTCCGGATCTGTAATTTTATATGCAGTTTGTTTTGTATCGAACATCGAGAATCCGTCATGATGCTTAGTAGTAAAAACGACATATTTCATCCCGGCATTTTTAGCGGCGGCAGCCCATTTGGCCGGGTCGAATTTTACCGGATTAAATGTAGTTTTCAATTTCTCATATTCTTTTTTGTATTCGGTATAATTATCAATCTTTCTGCGGCACCAGTCTTCATCTTCGGCGCAAATAGACCATGATTCTACAATTCCCCATTGGCTGTAAGGCCCCCAGTGCATTAAAAGGCCGAATTTAATATCCTGCCATTTTTCAAGCTGCTTTTGTACCAGCGGATCCTGCTCAGGATAGTACTTTTGAAGATACTCCTGTCCGTTTACAAATGTAAATGATATAAAAAAAATAAAAAACGGTAAAATGTTTCTTTTTTTCATTCCAAACCCCTGAGTTTAGATAATAATTCAGCTTGTTTATTCAATATAAACAACAATTTTAATATACAATATTAAAATAGTTATTGAATAATGGCAATTTCAAATGTATTATTAATAGGTATTTTTCCATTTAATCTATAAGGGAAAAACATCTATCAGGAATAAGGAGGTTTTGTTAATTAAACCGATAAAAAAGGATTTTTTATTTTATCGAATCGTAAAAAAGTATTAAATTTTTAAGATTAAAAATCAGAATTTGTTATTTCGGGAAAAACAGTAAATGATCGACAACGAAAAAGCGGTAAGAGAGAAGAAAAAAATTGCATTGACATCGGTAGTTGCAGCAGTTTTCCTTACAAGTTTTAAACTTATTATCGGTTTTATTACAGGAAGCTTAGGCATTCTTTCCGAAGCGCTTCATTCGGGGCTTGATCTCGTAGCCGCTTTAATTACTTTTTTTGCAGTTAGAATTGCCGACCAGCCCGCCGATGAAGAGCATCATTACGGACATGGTAAAATTGAAAATTATTCGGCTTTAATTGAAACATTGCTTCTGCTTATTACATGTCTGTGGATTGTTTACGAAGCAATTAAAAGGATTGTTACCGGTAAGGTTGAAATAGAAGTAACGGTTTGGAGCTTTGCGGTAATCATAACTTCAATAATAGTGGATATTACCCGTTCAAAAGCCCTGTATAAAGTTGCACGCAAATATAACAGCCAGGCTCTTGAAGCCGACGCCCTCCATTTCTCTACGGATATTTGGAGTTCGGCGGTGGTTTTGATCGGATTAATAGGAGTTTCATTCAATTTTAATTTAGCCGACCCGGTTGCCGCTCTTATTGTAGCTGTTATTGTTCTGGGCGTATCATACAGACTTGGTAAAAGGTCTTTCGATGCGCTGATAGACAGGGCTCCGGTGGGAATTACCAATGAAATAAAGAAAATTGTCGCCGGTATAAAGGAAGTTAAACAATTCCATAATTTAAAAGTCCGGGAATCGGGACCATACAAATTTGTTGATCTTAATATCCATGTTGAAAGCAATCTTTCTATTTCCGACGCGCACAACATTTCTCACTCGGTAGAAAAAGCAATTAAAAATAAAATCGACAATATTGAAGTTACCATCCATATTGAGCCTGATAAATAATTTATAAAATGTTTTATTAACATAAACAATAGAGGTGAACAGTGTTATATAGTAAAGTTTCAGATTTTCTAAGCGACTGGAAAAGCGATAGCGAATCGACGCTTAAAATATTCGGGGCGTTGACAGAAAAAAGCCTTTCCCAAGCTGTTACTCCGGGAGAAAGAACAATAGGAACTATCGCCTGGCACATTACAACCACCGTTCCTGAAATGGTTAAAAGAACCGGTTTGACAATAGATAATTTTGATGAAAAGAAAGAAGCTCCTGATAATGTAAATACAATTATCGACAGCTATAAATATTTCGCTCAAAAACTTGCAGCCGAAATTGAATCGAAATGGAAAGATGAAGATTTAGAAAAAGAAGTTAACATGTACGGCGAAATGTGGAAAAATGGAATGACGCTCCAAATATTAATTGCTCATCAAATTCACCATAGAGGGCAATTAACAGTATTGATGAGACAAGCCGGTTTAAAAGTGCCGGGCATTATGGGCCCTTCAAAAGAAGAATGGGAAGCAATGGGAATGCCTCCGCAAAAATGATTTAAATTTTATCTTTTTTACCTATCCGAAATGTTTTGCTATTATAAAATACCTGCTTAGTTTTAGCAGGTATTTTTCAAAATTCTAATGACTGTAATAAAAGAAAGGACTATTTATGAGGAACAAAATATTAAGATTGCCCTATTATTTTATTTACCTTTTTCTTTTTACCTCCCTCTTATCTTCCACTCTTCTTTTTTCTCAGTCCCCGGAAGATTTACAGGCTAAACTTGAAAGCTGTACAAGCATTATGGCAGGAAAGCTTGCAACTGTGGACGGTTCTGTTATTACAACCCACGCCTGCGACGGAAATTACCGCCAGTGGGTAAATATCGTTCCGGCCAGAAAAAACAATTATGATGCAAAAAGACAGATATACTGGGGAAATCTTCATACGGAAACGCCTTCCGACATGAAAGGAAAAACTCTTAAAGGAGAAATACCTGAAGCGCCTTCTACCTATTCATATATGAATACAGGTTACCCATGCATTAATGAAAAACAGCTTGCTATGGGGGAAACCACTATAGGCGGAAAAAGAGAATTAAGAAATGAAAACGGAATGTTCCTTATTGAGGAACTTCAGGCTGTTGCGCTTGAAAGATGCGCTACTGCAAGAGAAGCAATAAAATTAATGGGAAAACTTGCTACAGAATATGGTTATGCCGATTTCGGCGAATGCCTTACTGTTGCCGATACAAAAGAGGTATGGCATTTTGAAATATTCGGGGCAGGACCCGAAGAAATTGGAGCAGTATGGGCTGCCGTTAGAATTCCCGATGATCACATCGGCGTTTCTGCCAATATACCGAGAATAAGTGAAATAAACCTAAAAGACCCCGATCATTATATGGCATCCGATAATGTATATGAACTTGCAGAAGATATGGGCTTCTGGGACAGTAATAAAGAGCCTTTCAAATTCTGGAAAGCATATAGCGGAAACAAACCTTATTCGGTAAGAGAGTTTTATATTCTTAGTAAATTCGCTCCTTCATTAAATCTTAATATGAGTATGGAAGAACTTCCCTTTTCAGTAAAACCGGAGACAAAAGTATCAGTTCAGGATATTTTCAGAATGTATAGAGATACCTATCAGGGCACCGAATTTGACCCTATGAAAAATCTCCTTGTAGAAAAACCGAAAAGGAAAGAAGATCAGGATAAACCGGCAGAAATGATGACAAGCCCTGCGGCAAACCCCTGGATGAACCGCGATCTTGTAACTTTGCTTAACAGCATAAAGCCGGGTACGGTGGATTCAAAACGTTTAATACCTGTCCCTCAGTGCGCTTATTCTACTGTAATACAACTTAGAAGCTGGCTTCCTAACGAAGTAGGCGGGGTTGTATGGTTCTCATTCGATAATCCTGCTCAAAGCCCGCGAATTCCTGTTTTTTCGGGCATTACAAGCCTTCCAAGAAGCTTTGAAATATGCGGACAGGCAAAATTTAGGCTCGATTCGGCTCCATGGGCATTCAGAAGGGCAAATAAACTGGCTCAGGTTAAATGGGGAAAAACAAAAGAATTTATCGACGGCGCAGTTCAGGAATTTGAACAGAAAGCATTTGCCGAACTGCCTGCTCTTGAACAAAGGGTTGTTGATATTCTTTCTAAAGAAAATACGCCGGAATCTCATGCAAGAGCAGCGGCAATTGCAACCAGTTATACCGGTGAATTTGCGTATTCAACCATGGCCAAATGGATGGAACTTGGAGATTTATTCTGGGAGTTTTTTGCAAGAGGATTTTAATCTTTTATCAGGGGGCATTAAGCGCCCCCTCCTTTTTAAAGGGATTTATTTTTACATTTTTTTTACTATCCGGCATGCTTAACTTAATTGCGAAAAAAAAATAAATATACTGCCTTACAAGTATCAAAAATAAAGCGAAAATCATATCTTAGTAATGTAAATCTAGAAAATAACGTAAAAATTGATTTAAAATATAAACTTTAGAGGAAAGAATGAAAAAAAGAATTATTATCCTTTTGCTGTTTATTTCAGCACCGCTGTTTGCACAATGGAGTTACGGCGTAAAAGGAGGATTAACATCATCCGATGAGACCTGGGAATTTGTAACCGGGTTCGCCAGTTCCGGTAAAATTGAATCGCGTACAGGGATAAATCTTGGCGTTTTTGCAGAATTTTCCGAAAAAAAATTCCTTTCTGTGCTGATAGAATTAAACTATAGGCAGAGAGGCGCAAATATAACAATGGATTATACAGGCCGCGATACCAGCGGAACAGTTGTTCCAAAATATATCGAACATAAGCTCGGCTATTTTAATATCTCTTTCCTTGGTAAAGTGCGCTACGATTGGACTTATTGCACTCCCTATGCTATTGCAGGTGTAAAATGCGATTATCAGGTAAGCAATAAATTTGAAGATGAAGACTTTGGTTATCTGCAGGATGAGGTTACAAACCAGATTTGGGGCATTGTTGCAGGCGCAGGAGTTGAAATAAAAAATCTTCTTCCGGTTGCCATTCTAGCGGAATTCAGAGCCGAGTTCGACTTTAATAAATTATATGTCTGCGATGATTTTTCATTTAAATCAAAGATGATTGAATTCAGGGTGGGCGTAAGATTTTAGATATCGTTCAACAGAAGCGGCCATTAAGCCGCTTCTGTTGAAAAACATTAATTCATTCCTTCCAGAGCTTTAGATTCTTCCATACTTATTATTTTATCAAGGTCAATCAGAATCAGCAGCCTGTCTTCCAATTTTCCAACGCCTGTAATAAATTCCGATTTCTTAACCATAACAATATCGGGGGGAGGTTCAATTATATTATCGGGTATCCTAAGCACCTCGGTAACTTCGTCAACAATAAAACCGATAGTTTTTTGAGCTACTTCCACAACAATTATTCTTGTTCGGGAATCTTGTTCTTTCTTCCCGATTCCCATTCTTATACGTAAATCGAGAATTGGGATTACTTTGCCTCTTAAATTAATTACTCCCTCAACAAAATCGGGAGAATTTGGCACCTTAGTAATTTGAACTATCCGGTTAATTTCCTGTACTTTAAGAATATCAACTGCATATTCTTCATTACCGATTAAAAAGCCAACAAGCTGGAGAATTCCGGGCGAATTGTGATCTTTTGTTTCAGCGCTCATGTTCTCTCTTATTTAATTAATTATATTGTTTATTTTCGTTAAGTAAGTTACTCCTTTTCGGCTGAAAATCAATGATAAATGACATAACTCTGTTATGCAAATTATCGATAGTCCTTTGAAGGTCTTCGGTAGCTTTTGCAATCTGCGAAATTCCTTTCGTGGTTTCATTGGAAACACTATTAATCATTTCTATATTTTTACTTATTTCTTCTGCGGTTGTTGATTGTTCTTCGCTTGCCGCGGCAACCTGGTCAATTTCAAGGCTCAAATTCCCCATATTATTTAGTATTGAAGTTAAAGCGGCTTCAACCTCTAAAGTAATTTTTTCACCGTTTTCAACCGCTTTTCCCGCTTCAATCATTGAGTTATCCGCCTCCTTGGCTTCAAGCTGAATATCAGAAATTGTTTGCGCAATTTCCTTAGTTGCTTTGGCGGTTCTTTCGGCCAGTTTTCTCACTTCATCGGCAACAACTGCAAAACCGCGCCCCTGCTCACCTGCCCTTGCAGCTTCAATGGCGGCATTTAATGCAAGCAGATTTGTCTGGCTTGCTATATCGTCAATTACCTGAGCAATTTCGCCGATCTGGTCTGTTTTCCCGGCAAGCGATGCAATTATTTGGCCGGTGCGTTTTGCTGCTCCGATTATTCTTTGAATCCCTTTTTTGTTTTCTTCAACCTTTTTAACTCCTAATTTAGCTTGTTCATTAATATCTTTTGAAGAAACGGATACATTACTTGTATTGCCGGCAGTGGTAAGAATTGTTTTTGTCATTTCCTCAACAGCCGCTGCAACATCCGATGTCTGCGCGCTTTGTTCATGCGCGCCTGTGGCTAATTCTTCGGTTGCCGATGAAATCTGCGTGCTTGAGGCGGCGGCAAGGTTGGCTACTTCAACAACATTCCCAATAACTTCCTTAAGATTAAGAACAGCTTTATTAAATCCGGTAAATAATTTCCCGATATCATCATTCTGGTTCTCTATCTTTACCGAAACGGTTAAATCCCCTGCGGCAAATTTTTCCATTTCCGTAAGCATTGTCCTTGTGCTTCTTGCAAGATATTCTTTCTGCACATTTGCGGCTTCCTCCGCTCCAAGCGCTTGTTGAGCCGCTTTATTGGCTTCAAAAGTTTTTTGTTTTATCTCTTCCATAGAATATCTTATATTTTCAACCATTTTTTGGAATGATTTGCCCAAACTTCCAATTTCATCCCCAAGATTAAGTTCAATATTAATATTATTATCGCCGGCTGCCATTTTTTGAGCTGCTGAATCGATTAATTTTATTTTACTTGAAATAAAACGCGCTATAACGAAGCCGAAACCGGTGGAAATTATTATAGCAATTGCAAGTATAAGCCAAAGATAATTATTGACACTTTTCAGCGTGCTTTCAATATCATCGACATATATACCGGTTCCGATTATCCATTTAAATTCTTTATGCATTTTTACATAAGAAATTTTCGGATACGCTTCAGTTTCTCCCGGTTTAGGCCACATATATTCAACAAACCCTTCTCCTTTTTCATCGGCTACCTTACCCATTTCCCTGAATAAATAAACGCCGTTCGGATCTTTTTTATCACTCATCGATTTTCCTTCCAGTTCCGGCTGGATAGGATGCAGTATGCAGATAATATCAGAATCAAATGCAAAAAAATACTGGTTCTTATCGTACCGTATATCCCTGAGCATAGATTTTGCTTTTTCCATTGCTTCGGCAAGGGATAATTCTCCCTTTTTATATTTCCGGCTGAATTGATCTACTATGGAATAGGCCACATCCATTGTGTTCTTCAGGCTTTGTTCTTTTTCCTTAACAAATTCCTCTTTTAGCTGTGGAAGAAAAAGAATATATATAAGAATTATAAATGGTATTATAACTATTGCTACTATTGAAATAATTTTGAGAAATATGCTCCAGTTTCTAAAGTTTAGCAATTTCATACGGCCTCCATTCGATTCTTGTATTTAGTATTACCGAATATGTACGGAGAAGAGAGAGCGGCATTATTGAATATTATCGCATATTATTCGCTTTTATTTATATAATTTTTATATTATTTTTTAATTATACGCGGGGGTCTTATTATATATTAATTGGTCGTATAGAAGGTTTATTTTGAAAAAAGAAGAATAAACGTAGAACCTTTGCCTTTTTCACTTTGAACAGATATATCGATATTGTTTAATTCGCAGTATTTTTTTACAAGGGCAAGCCCCAGGCCGTTGCCTTCAAATTTTCTTGTATATCCCTGCTCTTCCTGTATAAAAGGTTTAAATAAGTTAGGCAGATATTCTTTTGAAATGCCAATTCCCGAATCTTTTATCTCAACAGAGATTTTTTCTCCCAAATCTTTCAGGTAGATTTTTATATTTCCCTTCTCGGTATATTTGAGTGCATTATCGAGAAGATTGGCAAATATCTGAGTGACTGAATATTCATCGACAAAAGCTTCCGAAGCCTCCGTTTCGTTTATAAGGTCAAAACCAAGATTTTTCTTTTGTGCAATATGCTGGTATTCCGAAAAAACACTGCTGATGATATCTCCGAAAAGATCTATTTTCTTAGGACGGTATTCGTAAGAAGAAGTCTGCAATTCAGACATATTGAGAATTAAATCGATTGTTCTGATAATCCTTCGCCCGGCTCCTTCCATAACTGTAAAACTTTCGCTTAATTCACTGGTCATATTCACTTCAACTTCGGATCTTATCAATCCCATAAAGCTGAGGAGTACATTTATAGGAGAGCGTATTTCGTGCGACATCTGAGCAAGAAATTCCGATTTCAGTTTATCGGATTGTATTGCTTTTTCCTTTGCCAGAATAAGTTCTTCTTCCATTTTTTTACGCTGGGTTATATCTTCCCTTCCGACAAGATAATGTGTTACAGCATTATTATTATCCTTAATAGGATTAATAATAACATTTTCCCAGTAGGGTTCGTCATTTTTTCTTTTATTCCTGAATTCCCCTTTCCATTCTTTTCCTAATTTCAGAGTTTGCCAAACCAGCCGCGCAATGCCTGCTTCGTGCTTTTCTGTATCGAAGAAGAATGACTTCTGCCCTATTACTTCCAAAGGGGAAAAACCTGTAATAGCGGAATACTTGGGATTAACATATTCAATAATCCCGTTAGTATTCGTAATTTCAATTGCTGAAGGGCTTTGAATAACAACGAGCGAAAGTTTTCTAATTTCCTCTTCAGCTTTTTTCCTTTCCCTTCTGATGCTTACTTCCCTAAGCTCTCTTTCAATTGCCGGTACAAGGCGGTCAAGTTTATCTTTCATCAGGTAGTCATGCGCGCCCTGCTTCATTGCGTTTACAGCAACTTCCTCGCCAATTGTGCCGGATACAATAAGAAAAGGAATATCCAGTTGAGCTTCTTTATAAATTCTCAGCGCAGAAAGTCCGTCGAATTTCGGAAGGGCAAAATCGGAGATTATAACATCCCAATTGTCTTTCAATATTTCTTCTTTCATCCGTTCTTCAGTATCGACTCTTGTAATAACCGGATCGAACCCGTCAACCTTGAGTTTACGCGTAAGAAGAAACGCATCATCCTCAGAGTCTTCGATTAATAGAACTTTTAGCGGTTTTCCCATATAAAATAATCCACACAATTAGTTTAACGAAGGAGGAGTTTCATTTAAAACAAGCCAATATATGCCAAGCTGTTTTATAGCTTCGGAAAACTGTAAAAAATCTACAGGTTTTCTAATATAGCTGTTGGCATAGAGTTCATAGCTTGCCAGAATATCTCTTTCTTCTTTTGACGATGTTAGCACAATTACCGGCAGAAGCCTTGTCCTTTCATTCTGCCTTATCTCCTTCAGCACTTCCAAACCATCTATTTTCGGAAGTTTTAAATCTAAAAGCACTAATTCCGGATTTAATGCGGGTTCTCTTTGAAGATATTTGCCTTTATAAAAAAGGAAATCTAATGCCTCGGCCCCATCCCTTGCAACAACAATTTCATTCATAATGTTGTTTTTCTTAAACGCCCTCAACGTTAGAGCCTCATCATCAGGGTTATCTTCTACAAGCAGTATTACTCTTTTTTTCATTTTTACTCTTTTATACTTGCCGCAAAATATAATGAGACATAAAATTCAACCATTTGCCGTATGTCTATTAAAAATACATATTTTCAACATAAATTAAATGTATTTCTTTAATATAACCTGAAAGAACTATATATACGTTTTATTTTCGCAAATAATAATCTATTGTTTAGTCAAAATCAAAATTATTTTAATGGGGGCGGTAAATAAAAAAGGCGCATTTTTATTCATTTTAGAATAAAAATAAGCGCCCGGTTAAATTGTGTCAATCAACCTGAAATAGAAAATTTGAATTTAGATTCTATTCAAAAAACAAATAAATCATCGAGAATAAAAAGATAAGCATACAAATGCCTATCAAGCCTATTAACACATAAAACGAGAACCCGCTTTTTGACTCTTCCGCTGCGGCTTTCTCATTCTGTACATTTTTCTTAATTGTTTCAGTAGCCATTTTATATATCTTTTTTAGTTTATAATTTTTTCAGTTATCTGGAAATTTCTCTTTATATAAATTGATGCTGTTTTGAATAACTTTGAATGCTTCCTCTTTTCCGAGGAACTGTTCAACAAAAACATTCTTATGTTCAAGCCTTTTATAATCCTCAAAAAACCTTTTAAGCTGAACCGTTGTATGCGGAGGAAGGTGAAATATATCTTCAATATAATTTACCGACATATCATTTGCGGCAACAGCCACTATTTTATCATCTTTTTCACTGTCGTCAATCATTGTCATCAACCCAATCACCTTTGCTTCAATAAGGCATAACGGATCAACTTCAACTGATGAAATTACAAGTATATCGAGAGGATCTGAATCGTCGCAGTAAGTCTGAGGTATAAATCCGTAATTTGCCGGATAATGGACTGACGAAAAAAGCACGCGGTCAAGTTTAAGAAGCCCGCTTTCTTTATCAAGCTCATACTTAGCCTGTGAACCTTTCGGTATTTCGATTATCGAATTGACATATTCCGGAGCTTTTAAACCATAACTTACATTATGCCACGGATTGAAGTATTTTATGTCTTTTTTTAGATTCATTTCCACTCAAACATTTATTTGCGGGAATAGAAATTCTTATTCCCGCATAAAATTCTATATTAGTCGGCGCTTAACATTCTGAGGCCTTTTTTAACATCCTCGTGATTAGGATTTATTTTCTGAGCCCTCCTGTAATATATAAGCGCATTATCATAATCTTTAACATTATAATAATTGCTTCCCAGAATCACCAATGCATTGAAATCTTCTTTTAAGGAAAGAATTTTCTTAAGATAAACATTAGCTGAATTCCAATCCCTGACTTTTCTATATCTCTCGACAAAATAGTATGATATTGCAATAATCTGATTTGCATACTGTTTTTCTTTCCCTTCAACCATCTTCAGTATTTTAATATATGTTTCATTCTTCTTAGAAACCGAATCAACTTTCTCGTAACAATCGGCAAGATAAATAAATGCAGTTACAGATGTATCCGATACATTGATCCAATCTAAGAAAGCGCCTCTTGCTTTATTATAATCCATTTTCTGAAAATATGAATAAGCTTTGAATTGAAGCGATTGTTCGTGTTTAGGATCGCCGGCCAATTTCCTGTCGTAAAAATCGATTGCTTTATCAAAATCTTTTTCATTATAGGCGTTATCGGCAAGTTTAACAAAGAGGTCTTTATTATTCGGGTCTTTAGCGGCGGCTAAGTTATAATATTTAATATTCATCTCGTTGTTTTTTAATACATTCGCCACATCGCCGGCGGTTTTGGCCTCGGCAGAAGTCAAAACAGAATCAGGTATCATCATAACATGTTTCAATGCGGCTTCATATTTTTTCAAAGGCACCGATGTTTCCCATGCAATCTTTCTTAAATCCAGTTCATTAGGATATTTTTCTAGACCTCTTTCGCTGACTTCAAACGCTTTAGCATAATTATTCGTCTGATAGAATGCTTTTGCGCAATTTTTGAAAATCTTAATATCATCATAAAATTTTAAAGCTTTTTCGAGATAGAACGCGGCGTCGGCTTTGTACTGTTTGTTTGCTTTATAGAAAATATTTCCCACATTTAAATATGCTTCTTTGCTTGTGGAATCGGTTTTAATAATTTCGAGATATTTATTAGCCGATTCTTTGATCATATTTTCAGCGTAATACAGATCAGCCAGAATATATTTACGTTTAATATTCTTCGGATCAAGTTTTTCGGCATCTTCATAATTTGAGATTGCATTGACCATAACCTTCATTTTAACCCAAACCTGAGCCAGAAGATCAAGAAGTTCAGCATCATTCTTCTGTTCTTTAAGAGAAAGAAGAATCCGCCAAGAAGCGTCGATCGAATCTTTTGAAAAAGCCTCTTTTGCAAAATTAAAGGCTCCCGCAATGTCATTCTTTTTCATCGCTTTCTGCGCATTTGTAACATAATCTTGCCCAAATGATATCCCTGAGCAGAGGAATAAAATTAGAACCAATTTAAATATCAAGTTTTTCATAACAACCACCATATTTATTTTTGTTTTAATTTAACAGGGACTGCAGCAGGGCCCAGATTTTGGCTGCGGGCAATAACCTGTCCTTCAATGCCTGTCAAAAATGTAGCGAAACCTCCGGCGACGCCGGTAATTATTTCATTAAGAAAGACATAACATAACTTTGATAACGGATAAGAACCATTAATAAAATAAGCAATATGAGGCTCGAAATATTCAGTTCCGCTTATGCTTGTTTCGCCCGATGAAACTTTAAGGAATTTAAAAGCGGAAGAATCCGCAATAACATTAAAACCTGCCAGCCCCAGAGATTTCGAATTCTTCTTAACTTCATCAAGGACATCGCTTTCATTATCAAGTAATTTTACATTAACAGGGTCTTTCCCTTCAAGCAATGAAGTTTTAATATATTCATAAGTGCTTGATTTAAAAGAGGGCATAAAGATCTTATAACTTTTATCTTTCCCCTGAAGCATATTTTTCAGTTCTGTTAATGTAATGTGATCCCTTTTTTCATTTTTTTGAACAAGCAGAACAACCCCGTCGTAACAAAACTTAAATTGTCTAATAACATCCCTTTTTTTAGCTTTTTCGATGTACGCAAGCTCATCGTCGTTAAAACTTCTTCCCGATACAAAGAGCTGAATTTTCCCTTCGAGAAGCTGTGGTATTCCTTCTCTCGCCGGGGCTTTATTCAGTTCAATTTTTGCATTCGGGTATAATTTTTCATATTCATTTTTAGCTTGGCCGGCAACGCGGAACAACGATTCGTCGGCGGCAGTCTTCGCTTCCCCTTTTACAGGTGAGAACTTTTTCTCTTCGCATGAAAAGAAGAGAAAAGAAGAAAACAAGATCAATACTGCTAAGATGCTTTTCTTCATATTTAATTTCCGTCCCGTTCTGCATTTTTCTGTTTAGTGTAAGTAATAATTATTCTGTATGCTCCGTATAGAATAAGCACAACACCCATAATCACTCTGTATTGGGCATATTCGTCAGGCACCCAGTTCGCCAATAAAACTGTCACCCCCAATAGTACGAAAAGGGTGCCTGCAAAATAAGCCATATATATAAATAATTTATTCACATCCGTAAATAATTTATTTACCAAGTGAGAATTTATAAGGAATGTTAACCCAACAGGTAATGGGCTTGCCATTCTGGATAGCCGGCGTAAATAATGTTTTCATTGCAGCTTCTTTAGCAGGTTCAATGAAAATTTCATTATCGGCTTTCAGCACCTGAGTTTTAATAGGTTTTCCTTCCTTATTAACCAACACCTTAAGAATAACCTGACCAGTAAGGCCTGCTCTCTGAGCAATTTCAGGATAAACAGGTTTTACAATCTGTATTCTTTCAGGTTGCTTTTCAACTGGAACAAACGTTGAAGGATCAGGATCATCATCTGATTTTTTCTGGACTTCCTGTTCAATCTTGATATCCTGAGTAACCTGGACATTTCCACTTTCGCCCGCGGTTTGCACTGGGGCAATTGCTTTGCTCATTTCAGCCTGAGAGGCTAAAGTTTGTTCTGGAGCGGCTTTGCTGTCCTCTACGGGAACAGGAACGCCTACATTCGGCTTAACCGCCGCCGCCGCAGTTTGTACCTGCGGTGCAACTTCCTGAACAATTGACGGAGGAGGCCCCATTTCGCTGTATTTCATCGAAACAACGGGAACGTCATCATAATTCTCGTCTTCGGCCGTAAGCGCCTGAACAAGAAAATAAGCGCCGACAATCATAAGGTGAAAGAGAATTGCGAATAAGAAACCGTAACCGTAATTTCTCGGATACAGCCTTTTAAGCTCAAAGGCTCCGTAAACATTCTTAAAGTCGACCGCTGTTGTATTATTTGCCATTTTATTCTCCGGTCTTAAATGGCTCTTGCCATTTCTTTTTTATCAATTTCGGTTATTGGAACAATACTGAATTTATCGAGCCCGTTATATTTTAATTCGTCGACAATATCAATTAAAGCGCGGCTTTTAGCATCTCTGTCAACAACTACTTTAATGACCCAATCCGTTCTTTCGGCTTTCTTTTGTTTAACAAATTCATTTAATTTATCGAAAGCCATTTTCTGAGGAACTTCAAAACCTTTGTTCCAATAAATGATCATATCATTGCTGACTCTCAGAGTAATCATTTTTGACTCTCCGATATCAACAGTCTGTTTATTAGTTTCTGGTAAAACAATTTCAAGCGCATTGGGCAGCCTGAAAACGGTAGTAAGCATAAAGAATGTCAACAAAAGAAATGCAACGTCAACTAAAGGAGTCATATCTATTCTTATTTTCATTCTTCTTTTCGGCTTTCTGCCTTTCTTTTGATGCCTTTGTTTTCCGCCACCGCCGCCGCCTACATCAGCTCCTGCCATAACGTTCTCCTTTTAATTAGTTGATTCTTCAAAATTAGTGACTATGCTAAACCTTGTTATCTGGGTTTTCTGCAAAACATCCAGAATATCCGAAACAACGCCGAATTTGTTCTGAGCATCAGTTTTAACAACGGTTCTGATACGAGGGCTTTGGGCTCTTGCTTGCATTAATTTATTGCCAAGCTCTACTTTTTTAATCGGGCTGCACTGTTTCAGTTTGTAATCTGCGCCGAAAAAGCTTTCCATCATAGGTTGTGACGTAAAACCGAGGAATAAACTGTCGTTTTTATCAACGTATATCGTCATAACATCCGATTCGGGCAATTTTGCGGGAGATTGCGAACTTGGCAGATCAATCTGAACATCTTCCTGAGGTTTAAACTGCGTTGTCAACATAAAGAATGTTAACAATAGGAACGCAACGTCAACCAAAGGAGTCATGTCGATTCCGATGCTAACCCTGTTCTTTTTGATTTTTGACATCTAATTACCTCTTATTTGCTTTTGAGTAATTGAATCACGTTATACGATGCTTCGTCAACCTGGAATGTAAAATTATCAACTTTGTTTGTAAAGAAGTTATATGCAACTATACCGATGATAGCAACTATAAGTCCGCCTGCTGTGTTGAACAAAGCTTCGGAGATACCTGTTGCAAGCTGGAGAGCATCAACTGATCCTGAATGTGCAAGAGCTGAGAATGAACGGATCATACCGATAACTGTTCCGAGAAGACCAACCATTGTAGCGATTGACGCAATGGTTGAAAGAGCAATAAGGTTCTTTTCCAATAACGGAGTTTCGAGCAACAAAGCTTCTTCAACTGAACGCTGAACTTCGCCGAGCTGTTTTTCTTTGTCAACGCCTTCTGAAGTTACTTCTTTATAGCGGGTAAGAGCGGCTTTAATAATATTTGCAACTGACCCTCTTTGAGCGTCGCAAGCTTTTAAAGCTTCGTCTATTTTGTTGTTTCTTAATAAACCGAGAACGTCTGTGAAAAATTTCTGAACAGCTCTTTTGCCGGCGGCTTTTTTTAATGATAATGATCTTTCAATAACAATTGCAAGGTCCATAATTGAAAGAGCAATAAGTAAAGCGATAAGCGGACCGCCTGTGTAAATCATTCCCATTACATTAGCAGCTTTTTCTTTGTTTGTGCCTGGAGTAAAATTTGCTTCGGCTCCAAATACACTTGCATAAATTACGTACCCTACTACCATAGCAAGTACGAAAAGAATTACTATAAATGCGGACTGTTTCATTTTTTTTATATCTCCTATTAGTTAAGTGTTAATGTTGTACTATTATGTACAAATACTATGCCGATGGTAAGAATTGGAAAAAATAGCCGTAAATCAAGCTTTTTTAAAGGTTTACTGAAAGGTTGGTTCAAAAATGAAAGAATTGTTAATATTTATTTAACATTTCCATTTCAAAATGAAATGCCTTGCGGCTAACTCTTTTAATAACAGCAACTTAACAATATTTCAAAATGAAATGGATGCCGTTATCCTGTTACAAATTGTAAAGTTTTCTCTTCCTCCATAAAGTAGTTTCCGAAATGCCCAGAATTTTAGCCGCTTCGCGGGGATTTGAGGTAAGGCGCAAAACTTCGATGATATGCTGTTTTTCCATTTCTTCGAGCTTTGGAATAATGTTTGAATACTGTTTCGGTTTTTCATCAATGAATTCAACGGGCAGATATTCAGGTTTAACTATTCCATCCTTTGAGAATACAATAAGGCGTTTGATAATATTTTCGAATTCTCTCACATTGCCGGGCCAGTCGTAATCCAATAAGTACTTCATAGCCTCGGCTGAAATTGTATAATTTTTTCCCGGTGAATATTTATTGAAGAAATACTCGGCAAGAATTGAAACATCGTCTTTTCTCTGGTTCAGGGGGGGGATTTTAAATCTTACGCCGCTTATCCGGTAATAAAAATCATCCCTCAAATCCCCTCTTGTAAGCTCTTTATCAATTTCCCTGTTGGTTGCGCTTATAATTCTTACATTAATTTTTCTTGTTATACTCTCGCCTACTCTTTCAAATTCCATGCTCTGAAGAAAACGGAGAAGTTTAACCTGCATCGGCTTCGGTATTTCGGCAACTTCATCAAGAAAAACTGTTCCCTGATCGGCGAGTTCAAGCCTTCCCGTCCTGTCTTTAATAGCGCCTGTAAAGGAGCCTTTCACATGGCCGAACAATTCGCTTTCAAAGAGGTTTTCCGGAATTGCAGCGCAGTTAATAGCCATAAACGGGTATTCGTTTCTGCGGCTGTTTTCATGTATGAACCGCGCAAGCAGTTCTTTACCTGTGCCGCTTTCCCCTTCAATAAGAATCGGGATATCGCTTTCGGCAATTTCTTTTGCCGTCTTTATAATATCTCGCATCTGGAAATTCTTTGTTGCAATCGTATTCGGGAAAATATCATCTTCATATTGTGCGCGAAGGCCTTTAACTTCTTTTATAAGGAAATGATGTTCATATACCCTTTCGGCAATATGCGTAAATTCCTGATATGAGAAGGGTTTGGTCAGATAATCATACGCCCCTTTTTTAATTGCTTCAACGGCAGTTTCAATAGTGCCGTGCGCCGTCATTAAAACAATTGTGGTTTCCTTGGAAATTCTTTTTAGCTGCGCAAGAACCTGAAGCCCGTCTATCGGCTGCATTTTTAAATCTATAAAAGCAATGTCGAAATATTTTTCCTGGGCTCTTTTCAATGCCAGAGAAGGATCGCCGAATACTTCGGTTTGAAAACCGAGAGAGTTCAACGCTAATTCAATCATCTTCAATATATTCTGTTCATCGTCAACAACCAGAACATTTCCTTTAAACATTTTTACTCCAAAGGTAATCTTATAATAAATTCGCTTCCCTTTCCGGGCTGGCTTTTAACTCTTATTTCTCCTCTATGCATATCCACAATTTCCTTAACAATTGAAAGCCCGAGGCCTACGCTGCCCTGAATGTTGGAATCGACCTGATAGAACTTATCGAAAATTCTATCAATCTGTTTCTGCCCTATTCCTATTCCGGTGTCATTAATTTTTATCACGGCATCGTGCTCAACTTTTTGCACTGCTATGTTAATTGCCCCGCCCCTATGCGTAAACTTAAGGGAATTTGCAATCAGATTCTCGGACGCCCTCAATAAATAATCGAAATTTCCTTTTAAAAACGGCATATCGGGTGAAATTTCGTAAGTAAGGGTAATACCAAGGTCTTTCGCTCTCCAGAGAAATTCCTTCATAAGATGTTCCATCAACGTATGGATATCGACTTTTTCAAATTTAAGGGTAAGGCTGCCGGCTTCAATTTTAGTAAGTTCAAGAATTTCGAAGACCATTTTATTAAGCCGTTTATAATCGTCTTTCATAGAAAGAAGCAGTTCCTGCTGTTTGGGGTTCAGTTCTCCGACAATTCCTTCCTCGAGAAGCCCGACAGCCATTCCGAGCGAAGTAAGAGGGGTTTTCAGCTCGTGAGAAACTTTTGCAATAAATTCCGATTTCATACTGTCGAGTTCTTGGAACTTTGTTATATCATTAAAAACAATAACAAGCCCTGCAAAATCGGATTCAGGCACGTGTATAAATGAATATATCGGTATAAAAAATTTATTTTTACCAAATTCGTCTGTAAGCGCTATAAACGGTTCGCTTCTGCCTTTTCTTTTTTTCCCTTTTTCATTTTCATATTTATCGAAAAAATAATTGGAAGGGAAAAAGGATTTAAGATTCAGTCCTTCGGTATCCTGTATGCTGAAAACCTCTTTAAATTGTTTATTCGCTACAACTGCGGTTAAAAATTCATCGGTGACAACAACCGGTTCGTTTATGTTTTCAAGAATTATTTCCGATTTCCTTTTTTCGAAAAGAATTTTATTAACATTCATCCTTTCGTAAATCTGAAGTTTCTCGCTCATCGTGTTAAATTCGGAAGCAAGTTCTGCAATTTCATCTTCTGCAATATCAAAATTTATTTTTTTATCGAAATCCCCTTCCGAGATTAATTGCGCAGTTCGCGTTAAATCCCTTATAGGCCTTATAATATAATCGGTAAACTTTGTAATGAAGATAAAGCTTATAAGGCTGCCCGTAACAAGAATAAAAATAATCCATAAAGCGGCCGAACGGGTTATTTCTTTATTGCTTGCTATGGTATTCTTAATCGTCTCTTTATTATCTAGATCTATCTTATTGCATACTTTTTTTACTTCTTTAACCGCATTCATTATAATCAGCGTAAGCTGGTTCTGGTCTTGTTTTTTACTGTTATATATAAGGAGCGAATCGTCTATCTGATGTTTTTTAGCTTTATAAAACAGCACTCCGCGGCTTTCATCTACGTTGATTGAGAAATAGTTGAATTTAAAATTCAGAGTATCGAAAAGATTCCTAGTGCTCTGAGGAAGCACATCATTGGATCTGGCAACATCATATAACCTTGAGAAATCAAGCCTCAAAGAATCGAACACTTTATTCTGCGATTCAAGCTTTTTATTAAAAAGGTTTACAAGGCAATACTGCTGTTCATCCAGAAGCCGGCTCATCTCGCCTACATACATTATGCCGTTATAATTTGTTTCGAGCGTCGATTTTACCGATTCATTAAATCTATAAAAATTGTACACACTATAAAACGTTACAATAAGCATTATAAATACAATTATAGCAAAACCGGCAAGTATCCTTCCGCGCAAACTAGGACTAAATATCTTGTAAACAAATAAGCTCATTTATAAATCATTTCGTCTTTTTATCAATATAAAGATGGTAAAGATTGTTAATATTTTCAAAGAAATTGTTTCATTATCTAAATAATATAAAAAAGACTTGCTTTCTTCAAATTTTATTCATATAATCTTACAGGTTATAAGAGTTTCTTTGATAATTTCTTTGCATTACTCTCTGCTTTTAAGATTGTGTTTTTAAGGGCCAAACAAAAGCGGAGGCAGTATGTTTACGACAGATTATCAAACATCCCCTTCCACGGGCTTTGAAATTAAAAATTTATTTAAAGAACCCCGCCGCAAATGCGCCGGCAATGTATTGGTTATTGACCCCGATAAGAACACAACCGACTTTCTTCAGAACTTTCTTTTCGATGAAAATTGTACAATGATCAATGCCTTTTCTCTTAATGACGCGGTTGAAAAATGCAAAGAGAAAAGAATCAATCTCGTAGTTTCCGAATTTCTTTTGGGCGACCACTCTTGTCTTGAAATTATAATGATGCTGAAAAAAATTGCCCCCGGCATTCCGGTTGCAATTATGAGCGGCCATGACGATCTGATAAGCGAAAAAGACGCTAAGAATTTCAGCGCCGATTTTTTCTTAAGTAAACCCCTTCAGCCCGAAAAACTTCACCAAATTATAGATACCTGCGTTAATCAATATGAATTATTCAGTTAAATGGAAGGAGTAATATGAATGTTACTGTAAATACTGACCGGATGTTCCAGTACGCTTCGCCTGCTTCGCACATTATAACGGATTCGGCTGAAACAATGAAACTCCTCGAAAAAAAATGCGGTTATGTTACCCCATGGAGTATGGAAACCGGACCGGAAGAACAGGAGAAGAATAAACAAACGGCTCCACAGAAAGAATTGAGGAAAATCGATTTTGTCTTGTAAATCAATAAAGGTTAAAGAATTTCCCTTAATTTCTTTGCGCTGAATTCAGGCGTTATATCCCTTTGAGGGTTTGCAAGCATCTCATACCCTACCATGAATTTTTTTATTGCCGCCGATCTTAATAAAGGAGGATAAAAATGCATATGGAAATGCCATTCCTTATGCTTTTTACCATCGGTTGGGCTTTGGTGTATTCCAGCCGAATATGGGAATGAAACATCAAAAATTTTATTATAGCGTGAAGTAAGATTTTTTATTGCATCAGCAAGCGAAAACTTTTCTTCCTCTTTCATTTCTGTCAGACACCCGAAATGCCTTCGGCTTATTACTATAGTTTCAAACGGCCAAACAGCCCAGAAAGGAACGAGAACTACAAAGTCTTCATTCAGATAAACTATTCGTTCCCTCTCTTTAAGCTCCAGTTTTAAGTATTCCTTCAACAAAGATTTGTTTTCTTTCTTATAATATTTAACCATCTGAGCCTGTTCTTTTGAAGGCTCGACAGGAATTGATCTCTGAGCCCATATCTGTCCGTGAGGATGAGGGTTGCTGCACCCCATCAATTCCCCTTTATTTTCGAATATCTGGACATAATTAATGAATTTCATTTCTCCCAATACGGAATACTCACTGCTCCAGACATCAATTACTTTTTTTATATCTGCAACTTCCATATCGGCAAGGGATAAATCGTGCCTCGGGGAGAAGCATACGACTTTGCAAATCCCCTTTTCACCCTTTGCTTTAAGAAGCCCCTTTTCATTATATTCAAAATCGGACGCTTCTTTTATTAAAGCGGAAAAATCATTTTGAAATAGAAATGTTTCAATGTAGGGGGGATTTTTTATGCCTCCGGCCCTTTCATTGCCGGGACAAAGGTAACATTCCGGATCATATTGGAGCCTTGTAGGTTCAATATTTTTTTCAACTTTTCCCTGCCACGGCCTTTTTGCCCTGTGGGGCGATACAAGTATCCATTCGCCTGTAAGAATATTATACCGGCGATGAGGTTCTTCAACGAGAGGATTATATTTTTCTTCCATCATCCAATTTTCAAATAATTATTTCAGAAGTTCCGTCAACTATTTTTGCCACATAGATTCTTAAATCGCGGCTTGTTTTCCATTTATATTTTTCAGCCATTTTCTGCGAAAAGTCTTCAACAGCGTCGGTTTTAACCAGGTTTATTGTACAGCCTCCGAATCCGCCTCCCATCATACGGCAGCCTATTGTATTAGAATCCTGATGCGCATATTCCACAAGCGAATCAAGTTCGGAACAGCTCACTTCGTATTTGCTTTTTAATCCTTCGTGCGATTCATTCATCTTTACGCCGAATTCTTTTATATCGTTTTTCAGAAGCGCATTGCAAGCATCATTTAGCCTTTTGTTTTCTTCAATTACATATTCGCATCTTCTGTAGATTACAGAATCAAACTCTCCCGCATGTTCCTTCAAAAGATCCAATTCAACATCACGGAGGCTTAGAATTGAATGATTGTATTTTTGAAGTATTTTAACTCCCGCTTCGCATTGTTTTCTTCTTGTATTGTATTCCGATGAAGCGAGGGAATGCGATACTCTTGAATCGCACAGAACAATGCTCAAATCATCCGCTTCAAAAGGAAAATAGGAATATTCAAGCGAGCGGCAGTCTATTTTTAGAACTTTATTCTTCCTGCCGAAAATATTAATATACTGATCCATAATGCCGCATTTAACTCCTACAAACTCATTTTCTGCCTTCTGAGCAAGCTTTACGATATCCATCGGTTCAATAGCAAGATTAAAAATCTTTTTAAGCGCAAAACCCAAACCGGCTTCAAGAGCCGCTGAAGAAGAAAGCCCTGCGCCTATTGGAATATCTCCTCCGAAAACGCAGTTAAAACCTCCCGGCTTATAACCTGCATTTTTCAATTGTTCAATCATTCCAAGTAAATAATTAGCCCATGCTTTCCCGCTTTTTACAAATGAGCTTATGTTAAAATCATAGGAATCTTCCATATCCACCGATACAAGCCTGCAATTCTTATCTCCTGATGGAGCGATTGCAAAAATCACTTCCTTATTAATAGAAGCCGGAAGGACAAACCCTTCGTTATAGTCGGTATGTTCCCCTATTAAATTGACTCTCCCCGGCGATCTGAAAATAAAAGGCTTTTCTTTGAATATTTCGAGGAAACTATCATAAATTTTTACGTAATCCATTATCTCTCCATATTTAATATCTTAAATTTATGAAACTTGGCAGGGAAAATAAAATATTGTTCTCCGATTTTAATCAATTTTAAGAATTTTCTTTATTTGAGCTAAAATTGAAGAAGAAGCAAAAATGGCGGGTTATTTAAAATAACGGAAAAAGGGCATACTTATCCCCTCTTGAAAATTGATTTATTTTTCAGGTCAAACAAAAACCTATTTTGCTCTTAACTAGCTGGCTACCGTATCAAGAACAGATTTTCTAACCAGATTATTTTGTGTCTCAAGAGCAACATCAGTATTATCGTTGATGTCTTGTTTTACCTGATCAAGCTGTGAATAAACCGAATCCAAAGAATCATCCAATACTTCAAGCGCGCCGAAACTGGAAACATTCGCCTGAGCTTTGACTGCGTTCTGCGGATCATCCTTGATACCCGCGGTTGTCCTTTCTAACTCTTTTATCATCTGATCGACTTTTAATCCGTCTTCGGATAAATCTATTTTATCCTTAGAGCTGTTTTCCTCGACCTTCTGAACATCCTCATCGGATGTTTTTTTCCGGGTTGTAGAAAGAACTTTTTGGGGATCAGCAGCTTTTCCATAACTATTAATTATTTGCTGAATTCCCATAAATGACCTCCTTATCATTTACTATTTTTTGGACTTTTCGCCCATCTAATTATCGGAGGGTTTCGGTTGTAGTTTAGAGGAATTCTTTAAATTTTTTCAATTTTTTTTTCTTTATTGGATATACTATCCGCTATTTTAAATAAAACCCGCCATATGTCTTGTATCTTACTTAAATTATCCCCCTACCGAGGCTGTAAGACCATAAGACTTAAAATGAGAGATTATTTCCGATATTCTATCTTTTGGAGGTTCCGAGAGGTTATCCGCATTAAATTCCTTGCCAAGCTTTTTATACTTCTGCTGAGCAATGTTATGATAAGGAAGGATGTTAATTTTCTTTTTTTCGCCGTGCAGCGATAAGATAAATTCAGCGGTCTTCTCAATATTTTCAACATCGTCGTTAACTCCCGCAACTAAAGGTATCCTAATATTAATATTAGCCCCGTTTTTTGAGAGAAGGCGCAAATTTTCCTTTATCTTTTCATTGTTGACGCCTGTCCATTTTTTATGTTCGGCGGAATCAAACAATTTAAAATCGTACAGAAAGAGGTCAGTTCTTTTTGCCGCTTCAAGCAGTAATTCAGTTTTAACCAAGCCGGCGGTATCAACAACGCGGTGAATATTCTTTTTGCCGCATTCGGCAAGAAGTTCAAATAAGAATTTAGGCTGAAGCAAAGGCTCGCCCCCTGAAAAAGTGACTCCACCTTCCGATTGATCGAAAAATAGAGTTTCTTTTTCTATAATCTTCATTATTTCACCTGTGGTCTTGTAGCTCCCCGTAATTTCTGAAGCAGTAGTTGGGCATATCCCGGCGCATTTTCCGCAGACTATGCACAATTCCGCATCGGTTATTATGCCTTCTCCGGTTAAAGCGCAAGCCTGCTGAGGGCAAACCTGTACGCAGGCTGAACATCCAATGCATCTGTTTTGCGAATAAAGTTTTTGCGTATGATGCGAAATACTTTCAGGATTATGGCACCAGGCGCAGTTAAGGTTGCATCCTTTAAAGAATACGGTTACCCTTATCCCCGGTCCGTCATTAATCGAATATCTCTTTATGTCAAAGATAAACCCTGATTCCATAATCCTGATTCCGTAAAGTTCAATAAATTATTTTCAGAAAGAATCATTTTCGGTTCTTTCAATTATCTCCTGCTGAAGATCTAAATTCATATCGTTGAAATAATCGCTGTAGCCTGCCATTCTTACAAGTAAATCTTTATAGTCTTCGGGAGTTTCCTGCGCGGCAAGCAGCGTTGCTGTATCTACAATATTGAACTGAATATGATGCCCGCCGAGCGCAAAATAGCTTCTTATAAGTTTGCCGAGTTTCTTTATATCTTCATCCTTCTTTAACAATGCGGGAAGGAACCTTTCATTCAAAAGTGTGCCGCCCGATTTTGTCTGATCCAGTTTGCCGAGAGATTTAATAACCGCTGAAGGCCCTCTGGTATCGGCTCCGTGCGACGGCGATGTTCCGTCGGATATGGACTTGCCTGCTAAACGGCCGTTCGGCATTGCGCCTAGAACCTTGCCGAAATATATATGGCACGTTGTTGAAAGCATATTAAGATGGAATGTTTCCCCCTTTATATTCGGTTTTCCATCTATCGCTTTGAACAGGTCGTTATATACCCTTACGGCAATACTATCGGCATAGTCATCATCGTTCCCGAAGAAAGGGGTCTTATTCAGAATTGTCTGGCGGAGAAATTCTTCTCCTTCAAAATTCTTTGCAACGGCATCGAGAAGTTTATCCATCGGGAATACTTTCTCTTCAAATACATGCTTCTTAATTGTTGCAAGGCTGTCTGTTACAGTTCCAAGCCCCGTGCATTGAATATAGTTTGTATTGTAGCGAGCTCCGCCGTCGTAATAATCTTTTCCTTTCTTAATACAGTCTTCAATTACAACCGATAAGAATGAAGCCGGCGCATATTTGGCAAACATACGGTCAATGTAATTGCTTACGCTTATTTTAAGATCAACAATATAATTAAGCTGTTTAATAAACGCCGAATAAAGGGTTTCATAATTAATGAATGTTCTCGGGTCTCCGGTTTCAATTCCGACTTTTTTCCCTGTAACCGGATCAATTCCGTTATTAAGAGTGACTTCAAGAATTTTGGGCACATTCAGGTATCCTGTAAGAAGGTATGCTTCCTTGCCGAAAGCGCCTACTTCAATGCACCCGCTGCATCCGCCTTCGCGGGCATCCTGCAGCGATTTGCCCTGCACAAGCAGTTCCTGTATATATGTATCGGGATTAAAAACAGAAGGATATCCGTGCCCCTGCCTTATAACTTTTGCCGCTGCATAAAGAAAATTATCGGGTGTTTTGGCGCTTATATGAACGGAATTACCCGGTTGAAGGATGTGAAGTTCTTCAACTATTTCAAGAATTATATACGATACTTCGCTTACGCCGTCGCTTCCATCCGGTTTTAAGCCGCCCAGATTTATATTTGTAAAATCGTTATAAGTGCCGCTTTCTTTAGCTGTAATGCCGACTTTTGGAGGAGCCGGATGGTTATTAACTTTAATCCAGAAGCATGATAATAATTCCTTAGCTTCATCGCGTGTTAATGAACCTTCTGCAATTTCTTTTTCATAGAACGGAGCAAGGTGCTGGTCGAAATGCCCCGGATTCATAGCATCCCATCCGTTCAATTCTGTAATTGTTCCAAGATGCACAAACCAGTACATCTGGATAGCTTCGTGAAAAGTACGCGGAGCATGGGCGGGCACCCATCTGCAAACCTCGGCAATTTTTAATAATTCACCGGCTCGTTTAGGATTCTTTTCTTTTTTAGCCATTTCTTCGGCAAGTTCTGCATGCCTTTCAGCGAATACAATTGCGGCATCGCACGAAATTGCCATTGCCTTTAATTCTTCCGATTTATCTGTAGCTTCCGGATCATGCATAAAATCGAGAGAGTTAAGATGCTCCTCAATTTCTTTCTTAAAATCGAGCATTCCTTTTCGGTATATTTTGCCGTCGAGGGCAGTATGGCCGGGAGCCCTCTGTTCCATAAACTCGGTAAACAAACCGGCTTCGTAGGCGGCTTTCCATTCAGCAGGAACATGATTAAATATTCTCTCTCTCTGTGTTCTTCCCGTCCAATAAGGGATTACTTCCTCTTCATAAGTTTTAATATCTTTTTCATCAACAATATACCTCTGCATCTCCCTTGTGTTGAGAACATTGAGGTCTTCAACGCTGTGGCAGGTCAGTTCCGGGAATGTAGGAACTGCTTTCGGTTTGGGGCCTCTTTCACCTACAATTAACTCATCGCCGCCGATGTACAAAGTCTTTTTCCGGCAATGATCCATAAAATTAAGAGCGCGGAGCACCGGAATAGAATATTTACCGTAATTCTCTTTATAAAATGCCGTTTCATGGAGCGCCCGCTCAATTGAAATTGAAGGTTCCGCTTCTACGCTTAATTTCCTTAAACGCTGTATTCTTTCATTCATTCCAGGGCCGATAATGTTTTTTGTCGGTTCGTAGAAATTTCCTTCCGTTGCCGCCGGTCTTTCCGGAGTTTCGCTTTTCATCTTTATCTTTTCAAACATTTTATTATTCCTGTTATTATAGATTTCAATTTTTCTTTAAAATAATTTCTAGTTCTTGAGAATCAGAACGCTGGAGTACAAGAAAAGAATGCGGAGTTTAATTATAGAAAATAAGGCAGGTATATAAGCGTCTATAGCTTTTTAAGATGGATGGTATGAACTCTAATATTTGTGCTTCTTTATTTTTCATAACGTTAAAATATAAATATTAACTGCATTATTAGCAATCCCGTTTTTCACAATGTTTTCAAATTCAACTTCGGAACAGCCTTTTTAATGACTTTTTTATCCTTTATTTCATTCTATTTTCAATAAAGTAATTTACAGAAATAAATCTTTCAAGTTGAATTGATTTAAGATGATTTAAAAAACATACTGTTATTTTCCTATTTTCACCCCCCTTTTTTAATTATGGGCTGCCCCCAAATCCGGGTTAAGAAGAAACCTGCTAAAAATAAAATCGTGTTTTTGCATTTTTTATCATTCCAAGTTTTATTAGTTTTGAAAAAACAATTCATTAAACTAAAAGGTTAATAATATGTTTAATAAAAAAACTTATATCCAGCGCAGATTGAACTTAAAAAAGAAAATGGATGGAGGCATCGCTCTTTTCCTTGCCAATAATGAAGCGCCAATAAATTATGCCGATAACACATATCATTTCAGACAAGACAGCACTTTTTCATATTTCTTCGGATTAAATATTCCCAACGCGGCGGTTGTACTTGATTTTGACGAAGGAAAAGAAATTTTATTCGGAAACGACTTTACAATTAATGATATAGTATGGATGGGACCGCAGCCTACAATGAAACAACTTGCTGCAAGCTGCGGCATTCAGAATGCAAGACCTTGGGGCGAACTCGCCGGTTATTTAATGAACGCTGTACAAAAAGGAAGAACAATTCAGTTTATTCCCCAATACCGTTTTGATAATATGCTTATTTTAAGCAAACTTCTCGGAATAGCCCCTGATAGGATTAATGAATACATCTCTATTAAATTGATGAAAACCGTTATTGAACTACGCTCCGTTAAAAGCAAAGAGGAAATCGACGAAATTGAAAAAGCAATTTCGATAGCTTACGAAATGCATACTGCGGCAATGCGTTTTACAAAAGCAGGAATGGTTGAACAGGAAATTGCAGGTTTTGTAGAAGGAATTGCTCTTTCACTCGGAAGCGGAACCTCCTTCCCTATTATTTTTTCTAAGAACGGGCAGACTCTTCACAACCATTATCATGGCAATGTGCTCTCGAATGGCGACCTTGTTGTCCACGATTCAGGCGCTGAAACTGAAATATTATACTGCAGCGATATTACCCGTACTTTCCCGGTAAGCGGACAGTTTACAGATAAGCAAAAAGATATTTATGAGATTGTATTAAAAGCCAATCTCGAAGCTATAAAAATGATGAAACCGGGAATTACAAATAAAGCAGTCCATCTTAAAGCCGCATCCGTTATTACACAGGGATTAAAGGATCTCGGGCTTATGAAAGGAAGCGTAAATGACGCTGTGAAAAACGGCGCGCACGCTCTATTCTTCCCTCACGGACTGGGGCATCTTTTAGGTATGGATGTTCACGATCTTGAAAATTTCGGCGAACATTATACCGGTTATGACGATAAAAATATCCGCAGTTCTCAGTTCGGACTTAAATCTTTAAGGTACGGTAAACCGCTTATTCCGGGAAATGTTATGACTGTTGAGCCGGGCATCTACTTCATTCCACAGTTGATTGATATGTGGAAGGCGGAGAAAAAGCTTGCCGATTTTATTAACTACGATAAGGTAGTTAAGTATAAAGATTTCGGCGGAATAAGAATTGAAGACGATGTGCTTGTTACGAAAACCGGTAGCAAAGTACTCGGAGAGCCTATTCCGAAGACAGTTGATGAAGTGGAAGAAATATCCTCGGATAAAATCTAAATAATTTATATGCAGGCTGCGCCGGGTTAACTCCAATGCAGTCTGCTTCATTTTATTAAAAGGATAGGCATGTCATTTACCTCTCATTTCAAGAAAGTAGCGGATTGGATTTACCCTGATGAGTGGGTGGAAATTGAGACTATTGACACACACGCCGGCGGAGAACCGCTGCGAATAATTCTTACCGGGCTTCCCGAAATTAAAGGGAAAACTATATTAGAAAAACGCCGCTATATGAAAGAGAATCTGGATGATTACCGGAAAGCCCTTATGTGGGAACCCCGAGGCCATGCCGATATGTATGGATGCATTTTAACCCCGCCTGTAACAGAGAACGCCGATTTCGGAGTGATATTCCTTCATAATGAAGGATACAGCACAATGTGCGGACATGGTATTATTGCCGTTACAAAAGCTGCACTTGAAACGGGAATGTTCAGTAAAATAGAACCGGTTACAACAATAAGAATCGATTCCCCCGCCGGGCTGATTACTGCGAATGCACGGATTAAAGAGGGCAAAGTTGAATCGGTATTTTTCCGCAATGTGCCTTCTTTTGTTTATATGTTTAATCAACAGGTTACAGTACAGGGGCTTGGAAACATAAATTTTGATATAGCATTCGGCGGCGCATTTTATGCTTTTGTAAAAGCCGAAGAGCTGGGCCTTTCGATGGCTGAAAACGAATTTAGCATGCTTATTGAAAAAGGAATGATGATTAAGAAAGCTGTAATGAACAATTTCGAAATTAAACATCCTTATGAAGACGATCTCGGTTTTTTATATGGCACAATTTTTTACGGCGCCCCTCTTAATAAAGGAGCCGACAGCAGGAATGTTTGCGTTTTTGCGGACGGCGAGGTTGACCGGAGCCCTACCGGCACAGGCGTTTCGGCAAGAATGGCTCTTCATTATGCGAAAGGAGAATTATCTTTAAATACCCCTTATGTAATAGAAAGCATTGTCGGTTCCAGATTTACAGGGCGCGCGGTTGAACCGGTTAAATTCGGCGGTTATAACGGCGTTATTCCCGAAGTTGAAGGAGATGCATTTATTACCGGAATTAATAAATTCCTTATTAACCCTGAAGATGAATTTAAAAACGGTTTTATTTTAAGATAAAGCCTGGCTTTACCAAATTAACTTGAATTATGAACGACTTATTCAATCCAATGTGGAGTAGAAAATGGCAAATAAACACCCGAAAGGTTTAAACATTCTATTCTTGATCGAAATGTGGGAGAGATTCGGTTTCTACATTATGTCGGCTATTTATGTTTTATACATGGATAAGAACCTGAAATTCGACATAGCAAAACAGGGAAATTTATATGCGTTATTCATCGGTTCATGCTACCTGTTCCCCCTTGTCGGCGGCTATCTCGGCGATAAAGTGCTTGGTACAATTAAAACAGTAAGAACCGGCGCTATAATGATGGCTTTCGGTTATTCTTTTCTCGCCCTTTCATCAATTGATAATTTAATGTTTTTCTATACCGGACTTTTTCTTGTCGGCGTAGGAACCGGCATTTTTAAGGTCAACATGTCAACTCTATTAAGCAATTTATATCACGACAGAACAGAGCTTAAGGATTCCGGATTCAATATTTATTATATGGGGGTAAATATCGGCGCTACGGTAGGCCCTCTTACAACGAATGTTATCGGCATTCTTTTCAATAACTACAATATATGCTTCTGGTCGGCAGCGGCGGGAATGATTTTTGCAATTATCATTTTCGAAATTGGAAAGAGTAAACTGATTGCAGTTAACCCGCATAAGATCGCCGCTCAAAAAAGCGCAACAGAAGGAACTTCTTTATTAAGCAAGAATGAATATAAAGATAGAATTATTACTTTAATGGTTCTCTTCCCTATTGCCGCAATGTTCTGGCTTCCTTTTTATCAGAATGGTTTTGCGCTTACGAAATTCGCCGATATATCGACCGTTCAAGTTTCGTGGCTAAGGCCCGAAGTATTTCAGGCTTTCGGAGCTATATTCATTATTATCCTTACGCCTGTTGTTCTCTGGATTTTCTCGAAGTACAGGGCAAAAGGGAAAGAACCTTCAACGCCTGCAAAAATATTCTTCGGTATGAATATGATGGGAATTGCAATGCTGATTATGGTTATCGCTTCTTTAATGGGGGGAAATAAAGATCAGAATATTATGTCGCCGTTTTGGTTAATTGCCGCATATTTTGTAATTACAATCGGCGAAATTCTCATATCCCCTCTCGGACAAAGCTACGTTACAAAAGTAGCGCCCCCTTCAATTCAGGGATTCATGATAGGCGGATGGTTCTCGGCAACAGCCATCGGAGTAATCAGCTCGGGGCTTTTCGGTAAAATATACAATGTTGTGCCTCATCATTCATTTTACCTTATACTCTCGGCAATTTCGTTTTTTGCGGCATTTTTAGTATTTATATCAATGAAAAAATTAAAAAAATATGGCGGATAATAATATGTTGATAAAAGAAAAAATAGAACAAGCGAAAAATATTCTTAAAGAATATGATATTGACTGCTGGATTACCTTTGTGCGCGAAAGTTCAATTAATGGCGATCCGGTTTTATCGTTCCTTGCAAGCGCCGATGTTACCTGGCATTCATCTTTTGTAATTACAAAATCGGGGCAGGCTTATGCAATTGTTGGGCAGTATGATAAGAAAACAGTTGAAGATACAGGCGCATATGATGAAGTGACCGGATTTGTAGCGGGATTTAAAGAACCCTTGACAAACCTGCTTAAAAAAATTAATCCTGCGAAAATTGCAGTCAATTATTCAGTAGGAAGCGAAATCTGCGACGGTATTACATACGGTATGTTCTTAACGCTTCAGGAAGTTCTTAAGCCTCTCGGTTTCGAGAACAGGATAATTTCTGCCGAAAAAATAATTTCGGCTTTAAGACAGAGAAAAACAGATTATGAGCTCGGCAATATAAAAAAAGCGATTGAACAGGCCCAGGAAATTTTCGGGGCGGTTTCAAAATTCATAAAACCGGGAGTTACCGAAAAAGAAATTGCGCTCTTTATGAAAAATGAAGTTGCAAAAAGGAATCTCACCGAAGCTTGGGAAGAAGCGACCTGCCCTGCTGTTTTTACCGGGCCCGATAATGCTCAGGCGCATTATACGCCTTCAGACCAGAAAGTTATGCCCGGGCACTTGATTAATATCGATTTCGGCGTTAAGGTAAACGGGTACTGTTCCGACCTCCAGAGAAATTTCTACGTTTTGAGGGAAAATGAAGATACCGCCCCGGAAACCGTACTTAAAGGCTTCAATACAATAGTAAATGCCGTTCAATCTTCCAAAGACGGAATTAAACCGGGGCGCATAGGGCTTGATATTGATACTATTGCGCGGGAAATAATTGTTAATGCCGGATACGAGGCATTCCCTCACGGGCTCGGCCATCAGGTTGGAATGTTCCCTCATGATGGAACGGCATTATTAGGCCCGGCGTGGGAGAAATACGCCAATAAACCTTTTGAACTTTTGGAAAAAGGAATGGTGTTTACTATAGAACCGAGGCTGAATGTGCCCGATTACGGAATTTCATCAATCGAGGAAATGGTGATTATAACTGAAAACGGAGCTGAGTGGCTTTCTACTCCGCAGAAGAAATTAATATATATTAAAAAATGAAAGGCAGATAGTGTCTTTATTTAGAAATATTTTATTATGGTGTTCTGAAAATAATTGGCTTAAAAGTAATTTACCCCGGTATGGATTCGTAAAAAAAGCAGTAAAGAAATTCATGCCGGGGGAATCTTCCCTAGAGGCTTTAAATGCGGCTAAAAACCTGCAGCGGCATCACATTCCAACTGTTTTTACTAAACTCGGAGAAAATATTACATCCCTTCTCGAAGCCTCGGCAACAACAGGGCATTATATTAAATTGCTTGAAGATATAGAAAAAGAAAAAATCGATTCGGAAGTTTCCGTTAAACTTACTCAGATAGGGTTCGACCTTTCGGTTGAAGAGACCTTTAAAAATCTTTCAAAAATTACCGCTAAATCGGCATCTTTAGGTAAAATGGTATGGATTGATATGGAAAGAAGCGGCTATACGCAGGCATCTATTGATTTCTATAAAAGGATATTGGCAGAATACCCGAATACAGGCCTTTGTATTCAGGCTTATTTATACCGGAGTGAAAAGGATATTACAGGTCTGATCGAATTAAAAGGCAATATAAGGCTCGTTAAGGGAGCATATAAGGAGTCTGAAACAACCGCTATCAAATTAAAAAAATCGGTAGATGAAAATTATTATAAATTAGCCTGCATTCTGCTTAAAGGGGTTAAAGAGAAAAAAATTAGAGCCGCATTCGCAACTCACGATTTAGGCCTGATCGAACGGATTTCCGCCGAAGCTTTAAGAACGGGAGTTACAAAGGAACAATATGAATTTCAGATGCTCTACGGAATAAGGAGCAATGATCAGAAACTGATGACCGAAAAAGGAATTCGGCTGAGGACGCTTATAAGTTACGGCGAAAGCTGGTATGCCTGGTATTTAAGGAGGCTTGCAGAACGCCCGGCAAATTTGTGGTTTGTAATAAAAAATATTTTTTAATTCAACGGGAAAATATATGTTCGAAGGAATTTATCCGCCGCTTCCAACTCCATTTACAGACGAAAAAATTAATTTTGAAATGCTGGAACGGAATATAATTAAATTAAATAAAACAGGATTAAGAGGCTATGTAGCGCTCGGCTCGAACGGGGAATCAGCTTTTCTTACAAGAGAAGAAAAACTGGAAATTATAAAGGAAGTTAAAAACGCCGCCGACCCAAATAAAACCATTATTGCCGGGACAGGCTCCGATTCTGTTAAGGAAACGATGTACCTTAACGAAGAAGCCGCCAAAGCAGGCGCCGATGCAGTCCTTGTACTCACTCCCTCGTATTATAAAAATCAGATGAACAATAGAGCTTTAATAAAGTATTTTAACCAAATTGCCGATTCCTCCCCTATTCCTGTTTTTATATATAATGTGCCTAAGTTCACAGGCATCGATATTGCCCCCGCCGCCGTTGCCGAACTGGCATCGCACGGCAATATTACCGGCATTAAAGACAGTACAGAAAATATAGTGCATATAATTGAAATAATATCTTTATCGCCCAAGGATTTTATTCTTTTTACGGGTACGGGTTCAATGCTTTATTCCTCTTTAACGGCTGGCGCAAAAGGGGGCATTGCCGCCCTTGCAAATGTCGCTCCAAACGAATGTGTAAATTTATACTCGTCTATCCTTAACGGTAACCTGAATGAAGCATTGAGAATGCAAAAACTTCTTCTTGAGTGTAATAAAGCGGTAACTTCAGGATTCGGCGTGGCAGGCTTAAAACAGGCAATGGATTTTGCAGGATACGAGGGGGGATGCGTACGAATGCCGCTCAATGAATTAAATTCGGAAGAAATAAAAGAAATAAAAAGAATTATCGATAGATTGCCCGGCGGAAATGTTTAATCGTATTTCAAAAAGAGGTCGTGCATCTTTTCAGTGATAGTCATAAATTCCAGCGGTTTAAGAATATAATCGTTAACGCCGAGTCGAAGAAGTTTTGATACCGTATCTTTATGGTTAACAGCGCTTATAATTACAACTGGGATGTCGGAATACTTTGAGTCGCTTCTCATCATTTCCATGAACCCTACGCCGTCAAGCTGAGGCATCATAATATCGAGGAAGACAATATCAATGCCCCCTTTTTGTAATTCATCAAGTCCTTCAAAACCGTTTTTCGAAGTAACGACACGCAATCCGAATTTCTTTGTTAAAAGGGTGTTCATAAAAGTCCGTATTAACTCGTCATCGTCAACTACTAAGGCTCTTTTGATCATATTTCATTGCAGTAACTGTGTAAAAACGATTAATTAGACAAAATGAATACTTAATTATTGTTTAAAAACAATTTGAAACTCAGTGCCAACCCCCTTTTGGGAATCGACAAGTATTTCTGCATTATTTATTTCGCAATATTTTTTAGCAAGCGCAAGCCCTAAACCGTTTCCTTCAAATTTTCTTGTGTAACCCTGATATTCCTGAGTAAAGGAATTAAAAAGATTTGGAAGAAAATCTTTAGACATACCTATACCTGAATCTTTCACCGAGACAAAAAGATTATCTTTCTGATTTCTTCCTACCGATACTTTTATGCCGCCGTTTGAAGTATACTTAATTGCATTATCGATTATATTATTAAACACCTGATTAATGCTGTATTCGTCCGCCGATACTTTCGTCTTATCAGTGCTCAATTCAACGGTAAAATCAAGCTGTTTAGAAGATGCAACCGGAATAAACTGGAAAAAGAGATCATTAAGCACATCGTCTACAATATCGATTTCCTTTTTATTTGCCATATAAGTGCCGGTAGTAATCTGCGACATATTGAGCACAAGTTCAACGGTTCTTATTATTCTTCTGCTTGCCGATTCGGTAATCTCGAAAAAGTCCATAAATTCATTTTTATCCAGCCTTTTTTCAAATTCCTCTTTAATAAGGGAAGTTGAATTAAGTATAGCATTGATCGGCGTTCGAATTTCATGCGAGATCTGAGACAAAAATTCCGATTTCAGTTTATCCGATTTTTCAGCTTCATTCTTAGCATTATTAAGTTCCTGATAAAGCTGTGCGTTATAGATAGCAATTGCCGCCTGTCCGGCAAGGATTTCAAAAGTATATATTATTTCCCTGTTGCGGATTTTCTTTAAGTACTTGCTGTCAACATAAAGTACGCCAATTTTATTCTGATTTGTAATAAGAGGGGCGCACAAAATAGTCTGGAGCGAGAGATTAAGGATACTCTTGCTTGTGTAGCCGCCGAAATCGCTTTGAGTCCCTTCAATAAATCTCGATTGCCCCGTTCTGAATACTTCTTCAACGACAGTATTGCTGATATTAAAGAAATGTTCCGGAAGAACGAGCCCGTTTGCATCCATACCGAGTTTGTACTCTAGAACTCCGTCCTGATTTTTAAGGACAATAAAGCCTCTTTCAAGCCCCGTTAATTCGATGGCGTTAGTCAGCACAAGTGTCAATACATCTTCAAGTATAAGAGAACTGTTGATGTTTTTAATAACATCAAGTATCAGCTCAAGGTCTCTTACCTTGGTTTCGCCGCTCTGGGCGCTATAACAAAAACTTTTTTCTAATTCGTGATTACTTCTAAATTCGGAAAACTTCATTTCAACTCCGTTTATTAGATAATTGTTAAGGAACTGCCGTTTTTCTGCGATATTGCAAGGCTCCCCGAAAATTCTTTGTAAACAGAATTTACATTATTGCTTATTGCAGTTTTTAATTGATATATATACTCAATGATATCGTTCGAAGCGCGGAAACCGTAAATATCGAAACTCTGATGATTTAATGGAATAGCCAAAGTAAAATCATTCCTTTCGATGAACATTTTCACTTTGTTGACGTAAATTTTTTCATTTGCAGTAAAATAGCTTTTTGTTTCTGTATTGAATATTGTCTCTTCAATCTCCCTGAATGCATTATTATAATCCTTTATAAGCAGATAAAGCAGGCTGAGATTATATTTTATTTCCAGAAGCTTAATCTTATTATCGGCTCTTTGATAATATATTTCTGAACGGCGGAAATTAGAGATTGAATGCTCAAGATTATTCTGATAAAATTCCAGAAGCCCGAGATTCGAAAAGATAAATCCCATTTTTTCACCGTCGCTTTTATCATTAACAAGAGCAAGACAATTGGCAAAATGCTTTCTGGCGTTAAGATAGCCTCCTATTTCCTCAAAAATAAGCCCGCTCAGCGCTTCGCAGTAAAAAGAACTTTTGTAATTTTTTTCCCTTGTGTACAATTCATTAGCCGCTGCAATTTTTACAAGGCTTTCTTTCCACAAGAATTTAACAGCGAGGATTTTTCCAAGTTCAAGGCTGGCGGCTGCGGTATAATCTATCAGTTTATCATCATCGCTGCTTTCTTTTACAATTGATTCAAAAAATTCTTCTGCAACTGAGTTAGCCCCGAACTTAAGGGCAGTCTGCCCAAGATTGAGAAGAAGATCAATGTAAGTATGGTGCAGGAGTCTGTTTTTAAAGAGAATTTTCAATTCATCCGGATCGTTCAATCCGTTTTGAATTATTTCCGAAACATACTGATTCTCTTTTCTATCTTTATTGCTTAGATAGACCGAAATAATGCTTAGGAAACTATCCGATAAAGATTTTGAAATATTGCTCATAACTTCCTCTTAGATGACCCATCCAAAACGTGAAAAGTGATTTAGTTCTGCTTTAATTATTCCTAAAGTACCCGATGATAAATTAAATATCCGCGATTGAGCTTTAATTAACTCAGCGGCAGCGCCGTCATCGCTGATATAATAGAAGTTGATTGTTCCTGAATTGACGCCGCTCAAGTTAAGCCCTTTGTACTGCAAATTTAATTTCAAAGGAATATTAAATTGATAAGGACTTGGAGAGAAATCGATCATAGCATATTCATCGTCAAGGTTTAATGAAATTTCTTTTTCCCCTGTAAAAGCGCCTGCCGGAACCTCGAGGCTGCCCGAAATTTGAACGCACTTTCCATCGGCAGCAGTATAAGAATGATAAAAATAGATCTGGCCCCCCGCAGTTCCATTAATTATTTTGCTGAAGACCACCGTTTTTGCAATCTGGCTGCTTGCCGGCATCTTTACAAAAGATATCTCCGATGATACCGTCGGTTCATTTAACGAATTTTTTTCCGAACAAGCCGATAAGAATATCCCAATCAATAAAAGTATAAATAACTTTTTCATTTCAGCGTCCCGTTTTATTAAATGTAAACTTATAGTTCAACAATCGTACCAAAGAAGATTACTGTGTCCAATCTTCCCAATAATTTGGGCAAAAAATGAATATAAACTCTCTATTCAATTATCGTTGAATTTAGTTTTTTTTTAAGTAGTTTTTACACTTTCCATACCAGATATTGCTTTTTTGCTCCATATTCGCATTATTTTGTTGTTTTGTGTTTTTTAGATGTGTAATAATATTTTACACTTTTTAGATGGAACCGGTTTAATTTCAATGAAACCGGGGGTATCAAAAAGACAAATGTCTCAATTAATACCTCATTATGAGATTGCAATATTTCAGTGTACCAAATCGGAATTGTGAATCGAAATAGTACACGAATAGATATGATAATCCCCTGAGTAAAAAAATAAAACTAATCAGGCTTTAATAAAATGGAGGGTAACAACGCTTCCTTTTCCTTTCTTAGAGGAAATATTCAACTCAACATTATTCATTTCGGCATATTTCCTTGCAAGAATAAGCCCCAGTCCGTTGCTTTTAAAATCTTTTTCTTTCTTGCTTTTAAATTTATAATCGGAATTGAACAGATATGCAAGATATTCTTTTGAAATACCTATTCCTGTATCGATAATTTCAACGCTTACTCTGTTGAATTCAGGAATTTCGGAGAGTTTTATCTGTATGGAACCGGTTATTGTAAATTTAAGAGCGTTGGAAATAAGATTATTGAATAACAGAAGTAAAGTATATTCATCCCCTGTAATATCGTAGTTGTCCGATTCCAAAAGCACTTTGAAATCGAGTTTCTTATCCCATGCAAGGTTCTTATATTCATTATATACAGGCAGGATTATACTCTTATATATATCCATTTTTTTAGGAGTAAATTCATACGTTCCTGTTTTCAATTCAGCCATATTCAACAAAAGATCGAAAGACTTGATTATTTTAAGTCCGGAACTTTCTATTAAATCGAGGCTCGATTTAATTTCGGGAGTCACATTATTCTTCAGCTCTTCTTTAAGAAGGTGAGAAAAATTTATAATGGTATTAAGAGGCGTTCTTACTTCGTGCGACATTTGAGCCATGAAATCGAGTTTTATATCCTGAGAGATTTCCGATTTTTGTTTGGCATTTTTAACATTTTTAAAAAGTTGTGCATTCCTAATTGCAGTTGAAGCGTGTTCGGCAAGAATTTCAAATGTAAATGTCACTTCCCTGTTTTTTACATTTGTAATTTTCTTATTATCCACATAAATAACGCCTATTTTCCTGTTATCGGTAATAAGGGGAGCGCATAAAATTGTCTGGAGCGATAATTCAAGAATGCTCTTTGAAGGATTTAATTTTACATCGCTTTGAGCCCCTTCAATAAAACGCGACTGCCCTGTGTGGAAAACATCATCTGCAACCGACTGGCTAATCTGGAAATAATTTTCCGGCAGGCGGTTCCCTTTATCGTCAAGCCCCAGTTTATATTCCAGTTTTCCCTTTTCATCGGCAAGAACTATAAACCCTCTTTCGGCATGGCTTATTTCAATTGCATGGGTAAGCACAACCGCTAAAACATCTTCAAGAATTATTGTGCTGTTGATGTTTTTAACAACGCTTAAAATGGAATCAAGGTCTTTAAATTTCTGGTTTAATGAAACCTGAATCCTATTCGACGGATTATTTTTTATTTCGTTATTTTTGAAATCAGAGAACTTCATTACACCTTCCAAGAAACAGCAGCTTATTAACTATTATTCTGCCCTACATAAGTATGCATTTTTATTTCATTGAAATAAAGAAGCGCCAATATCTGGAACTTGGCCGATTCTTTTGGTTTTTTCTTTAGTTTATATAATCTTGAGAGACTGAGACAAGTTTCGGCTATATTATATTTATTTTCCGCTTCCCTGTTAAGGCGCAGGCTTGTCAGCAGTAAATTTTCAGCATAATCATAATTCTGCAATTCCAGTTCTATTTTCCCTTTAACCTTATAAATATCGGCAATCGAAAGCCTGTCATTAATCCTGGATGAAATATCCATAGCAAGATCGGCCAGAGCGGCGGCCGGTTTAAAATCATTCTGATTAAGAAGCGAATCGGCTTTAGTTACAAAACAAAGACAAAGGAAAGGAAGGTGTTCGGCGGCAACGGCAGCCTGCGCGGCTTCATCGATTTTTTCCACCGCTTTTGCGTAGTCTTTCTGCAAATAAAATAAATTAGCAATGTTATATTTTATTTCAGCAACCCTTGCGCTTTCTCCTATCTGCGAAAAATAGATTAACGCCCTGTTCAAATAAGAAACGGATTCATCAAAATTATGCAGCGCCTGATTAAGTATGCCTATATTCGATTCCACCATTGCGTAAAGATATTTTTCTTTTTTAGGATTTATTTCCCCAAGCAGTTTGTGAAAATTCTTTAGCGCTTTATTCATATCCCCTTTTTCGCCTAGAATTGCGCTTATCATATTTTCGCAACGGAAAACGCCGTTTCTGTTTTTTTCCGACTGGAATATTCTTTTCGCTTTTAAGAGTTCGCTTTCTGCTTTTTTCCAATAACCCTGCCTGAAATAAATTTCGCCAAGATTAAAATATGCCGTTGCAAGATAATCTTTCAGCTTTTCAATATCTGTAATTTTTTCTATTAATAATCTTATAATATCTTCCGCAAGATGAAAGAGCCCTATATTAATAGAATGTTTAGAAAGATAAAGAAAAAGATCTACATATTTTATTTTAGGCAGTTCTTTTTCTGTCAGTGTAATTAAATTTTCAATTCTTATTCGGCGGCTGACGATAAATTGCCTGTTGAGCAGATTGATTTCTTCAGCAAAACTTACCGATGAGATATTATCATCCCCGCTTTTCAGAAATTCATTCAGCTGCCCTTCATTAAGATAAACGCTGAGAATATCGGTGAATGATAAGTGTTTTTCCAAAATCTGATTCCTATAAAAAAAAATTACCCTTATATATTATCGGATAAAAAAGTTTAAAGTTTAATTTCGGAACAGTTTAAAGGAGATGAACCAATCGGAACTGCTTTCATTTGCAGAAAAAGCTTTAGCTGCGCCCGCCGAAAGCGTTGTTTCAAGATTGTACCAAAGTACAAAAATAAAGTTCACCTGCCCTCCAACATCAAACCAGAAATTTCCTCTACTGGAATTTATGAAAAGAGTTTGAGAATAAACAGAAAAATCTGCATAATCCAGAAAATGATTTCCGATTTTAAGATTTCCGAATCTTAAAGGGGGAAAAATATTCTCAATTCCTGCTTTAATAAACCTGTCGCAGTTAAGATTATAAAGCGGAAGCCCCGGAAACATAAAAATTTTACGGTACTGTTTAACATCGGCATTCTCAATTTCCCTGTTTCCGAATCCGCCAAAAAAGAATTTTGACTGGAAATGATTATCATTTTCAATTCTGTACCCGCTTGAAAGCTGTAAAAGTAAAGTATTATGCGGGGCAATCCAGTTAAAATATCTTTTCCATTCGCCGAAAAACTGCCCTGAGAGGTGAGGAGTTTTAATATCGGAACCGAACATAACAGCCGAGATATTAAATTCATCCCCTTTCTCGGCATCGGAGCTGCCAATACTTCTTCTCAAATTTCTTGAATTTACCGATGTCTGGGCAACAAGAAAATCAGGTTGTGAAACAGGTATCTGATTTTCATTAAAATATTCCACCCCTCTGTAATACGCAATTTCACTTGTCTGCCTTACTTTTAAAGGATTATCATAAATCCAGTAATAATCCATTCCGGCATAGTATTTTTCCCCTATCATTCCTTTTTTTCTTGAGTTGAATAAGTCATAAAAATCAGGAGCATTGTAATCGAATCCGACATAAAACTCTTTTTTATATTCGTATTTCGTTTTAATATGAAACTTCGGCATTGATTCTATTTTATTATAAACAGAGTAATCTGCTTCAATTGAAAAATCATGATAAAGAAGAGGATCCGCAATTCTGCTGAAGAAGCCTAACAGTACTGAAGATTGAAATCCTGAAACTACCGGGACAAAAGATTGAATTTTAATATTATCAATACCGGAGTATATCTTATTTTGTTCTCCGGCAGACGCATTAGTGTTGGATATTGTTACAAGATAATTCTGCAATTCAGGGTTCTTCTCGAATGTTCTTTGTCCGTGGTAATCTATTGCAGGAAGGCGCTTAACATTATCGGGAGAAAAAGAAACCGGCATAAACCCCGAAGTCGAAAACTCAAAGGCAAATATCGAATCAGGTTTAATTTCTACTGGTTTAAATAATCCTTTAATTGTATGGGTTATCGCCGAAGCAGAATTATCCTTTACTGAATAACAGAAAATGTTTGAAACGCCGTTTGCATAGGAATTAAAATACAGGCGTTTTTCATCTCTGCTCCATGATGGGTTTTCCGGATTTCCTATATTATATACAGTTTTAACATCTTCCAAGTTTTGCAGGTTTACAATCACTAATTCCTGAATACCGGAGGATTTATGAGTTACTGCCGCAAGTTTATTGCCCGATGGGCTGATGCATAAATAATATACTTCCTCGCCTACCGGGAAAGTCCTGAAGGTTTCAAAATAACGGTATGGGTATAACGAATAAACGATAGAAACCTGCCCTGCATTATGCCTTATGCCCCACAAAGTCTTAGAAGCTGTTGAAATGGTTAATCCCCCAACTCTTTCATCCCTGAACAAAACTTTTGATTCCCCTGTATTAACATCCATTACGTAAACATCGCGGAATAGCTGATTGTTATTAGTAGTAAAGAAATAAAGCCCGGTTTCATTATCAAAAGCCGTTGAAGAAACCTGGCTTAAACTCGGAGTAGGCAGCGAAAACAATTCTTTTACTTTCCCATCTTTCAGTTTAAAACTACAGACTGACGCAAGCCTGTCCTTTGTATGGAACGAGAAATAAATTTCCCCCTTGCGCTCATTTATAAAGGGCTGCGATACCCATCCGAACGCATTATGGGAAAGATAACTCAACTTTGTAAAAGGTTCGTCTGCCAGTTTATTGATATTTTCCTTCTGGAATTTCATTTCATTTTCATGAAAATCATTCCACGATTTATTCAGCGAGCAGCCGAAGCTGTTTTCAAAACCGGAAACATAATTTGAATAAAAAGGGGCATTATCATTAGCATACCATTTCAGGAGCGCTTTATTGCCGTGCTTCTCAGCAAGGAATGAAGCAAAACGTTCGCCATAGAGATACGAAACCATATCAAGCAGGAATGAATTATTCGGCAAAACAGACTGCAATTCAGACAGAGAGGGAAATTCCTTTCCTTCGGCATATAAGGCTCTGAAGTACATTTCGTCAAAGCTCCCAAGAACCCTGCCGAATCCGCCGCTTAACCATGTCTCAAGATATATGGCAATAGCTTCCTGATGCCATACAGGGCTGAAACGATTATAATTGGTTAAGATGCTGAACAGAGCAGTGCAAGGCTGGCCTTGTTCCGGCGCAGTTTTCGAAAAAAGAGAACGTAAAACTGACTCCGCTTTATTGGATTGATCATTAAAAAATATATGCGCCAGTTCATGATTTATTATCCATTGAAAACGTTCGTTATACGGAATATTTTCATAACCCGGTTCAAAAGGTTCAATTTCAATATGTATGTAATTCTGCGGTATGGAAGTTGCTTCACCGAACCCGTAATCGTACAAATCGAAGGTATTCAACACTATTTTTTCAGTCGGAGAGTACCCGAAAATCATTTGAAGTTTTTCAAAGGTTTTTTCTGCGCAGTTGAGAAGATAACCGGCTAAATGAGAATGGCTCTTCTTATATATTATCTTGAAGTGAAGGCTTTCTTTTTCAAGCCATTCATTTTGCGATAAAAGTTTTTGATTTGAGAATATAAAAAAGATTGATAAAAGAATAACAAATCTGCCATTATTTCCAATATATCCGTAATTCTTCAATTTTTGGATCTCTCTTTTTAAAAAATTAAAGCCTTCATTTCGAAGGCCTTAATTTATAAAAATTTAGACTTACATTTATATTATCGCGTCCAACCTAAACGGCTGTCGCCTGCTTCTTCGTCGCCGAGTCTGAAAATCTGCGAATTTGATCTTGTCCACCCTAAACGGCTGTCGCCTACTTCTTCATCGCCGAGTCTGAAAATCTGTGAATTTGATCTTGTCCACCCTAAACGGCTGTCGCCTGCTTCTTCGTCGCCGAGTCTGAAAATC
>Ga0153915_10000168_pt1 | contig 58547 bp, 46 predicted proteins | sample Opewatmetagenome_2_FD_107003 | JGI IMG/M metagenome (GOLD analysis project Ga0153915, IMG submission 107003) | Freshwater wetland microbial communities from Ohio, USA - Open water 3 Core 3 Depth 3 metaG | ecosystem: Environmental > Aquatic > Freshwater > Wetlands | place: USA: Ohio, Lake Erie...
AAATTCAAATAGAATCATATCAAATTCAGCCACTGTTTTATTCTCAATTTTTGTACTTTTCATATTACTGGAAGCAATATTCATGTTTATTCCCCGATCGCATTCCGCTGATTTTACTTTAGCTTCTAAATTATGGTACGCTAGATACTGGAAGCCGGTTAATTCCCTGGGTTTTCGGGATAATGAACCTGCAAATAATAACCACGTCATTTTATTTGTAGGCGATTCATTTACAGCCGGTCATGGATTGAAGTCTGTAGATGACAGATTTTCGAACATTGTTGGAAAGGAATTGAATAAAAAAGAAAAGAAATATAGTATTATAAACATAGGCAAACCAAATCTCGATTCCAGGGATGAATACGATGGAATGAAGAATTTTCTTTACGTAACCAGAATTAAACCTGAAAAAATAATATTGCAGTATTTTGGAAATGATATTGAAGGCGCAGCCATGAATAACGGGTTGACATTTGGCGGTTTTCATCCGCCTCAAGATATGAACAAGTTTTTGATACTAATAGGCTCAGGGTCTTATCTTTTTAATTATATATACTGGTTATTTCCCAGAGAATATCTCGGTACGCCATATGTAACTTTTTTACAGAGCGCTTATAGAAATGATAATATATTAGCAAAACATGAAGCTGACCTTAAATTGTTCGTGGATTATGCCAGGGAGAATTCCATACAACTTATCGTAGTGGTATTTCCATATTTAAATAACATTGAAATGAGTGATTCTTTGTATGTAAATAATATTGTCAATTTTTTTAAAGCTAATAAAGTAAGCGTTATAAATGTTTCTGAATTGGCAAAAGACATCCCCGTGCCGGAAAGAATAATAAATATAAATGACGGACATGCTTCAAAAAAAGTTAACAGGATAGTTGCACGGAAAATTTTAAACGAATTGGAATAAAGGGAGGATGAAATGGATTTTTTAAAAGATCTATGGCTCTTTATGAGGGAGCGCAAAAAATTCTGGCTGGCACCAATAATCATTGTGCTTCTATTGTTAGGTTTGTTAATTATGTTAGGCGGCAGCAGTACCGCTATTTCTCCATTTATATATACTATTTTTTAATTAACGATTATGAAAAAACAAAAATCAGATCCGGTAAAAACAGTTCTTACCATATCCATTGGATTTATAATTTTATATCTGGTCACCAGATGGGATTGGACAATTGCAATCGCATTAGCAGTTGGTTTAGCCGGTATTCTTTCAACCTTTCTTAGTAAAATGATAGACTTTCTATGGATGAAAATAGCCATGATGCTGAATTTAATTATGTCTACTATTTTATTAAGTATAATTTTCTTCCTGTTTTTGTTTCCTATCGCTATTTTATCAAGGCTATTTGGTAAAAATGATCCGTTAAACCTGAAAGATAAAGAAGGCAGCAACTTCAAGAACACTAATAAGGAATTCGACAAAGTTTCCTTTGAAAAAACGTGGTAGAAAATTAATTAAAGTAATAACAGTTTATTTAATTAATGATATTGGAGCATGTAGTGGTCGCATTCCCAGTAGATTGCTATGTAGTAAGCGGCAAATACTTATTAATAAGTAAAATATTCTCCCCGGCCCGCATGGGAGATTTTCAATAAAAAAAACTTTATCACTTTAAATATGGGGATAAAAAAGTTGAAAATGATGGTCAGTTGTGTAAAGGTTTTCTCATCTTTCATTAATAATGAAAATATTCATCAATTGCGCTTTTTATAAATACCTAACGAAGGTAGTTTATGTTTGATGTCCCTGATATTTCTATTGTTGTGCCGGTATACGGAAGCGACGGAACGCTGGAGCCTCTTTATAAAAGAGTTGCCTCAACCATGAAACAAATTCCAGCCAGTTTCGAGCTGATCTTTGTCGATGACTGCGGACCGGGAAACCCATGGGAGATAATTAATAATTTAGCGCAGCGCGACTCAAGAGTGATCGGATTAAAAATGTCAAGAAACTTCGGCCAGCATATCGCTATTACAGCTGGTATAGATTTGGCACGCGGACGCTGGCTCGTAATAATGGATTGCGATTTACAGGATTGCCCGGAGGAAATTTCTCGCCTGTGGACAAAAGCGCAGGATGGACACGATGTTGTGATCGGCCGCAGGGTAAAAAGACAGGACAGTCTCCTTAAACGCATGTCCTCTCGTTTATTTCATTGGGTTTTCGGCCTTATAACGAACCAGAAAAGCGACCCGGCCCAGGCAAATTTTGGAATCTACTCCCGCAAGGTTGTCGATACGGTTAAAACATTATTTGAATACCCAGGTATTTTCTCTTTTCTGGTTCGATGGGCAGGATTCGAGGTGACGACTATTGACATCAAACATGACAGACGCATTGAAGGCAAATCAAGTTACACTCTAAGTCGTAAATTATCACTGGCGATAGACGTTATGGTTTTCTGTTCCCGAAAACCATTCAAGATGCTTATCCATTTCTGGTTTTTAATAGCTTTTACATTTTTTTGTTTTGGAACCTGGCTTTCCGTACGTTATGATTTACTTAATTACACACCTTCAGGCAGGATCAGTGTTATGATTTTATTATTTTTTCTATCAGGTATTATGCTTTTCGTGACGGGCATACTGGAAATTTATATCGGCAAGGTTAACAATATAAAAGAAAATCCGATATATATTGTGAAAGACCGGACACAAGTAACTACCAATAATAATTTTTAATAAAATTTTATCGAGGCGTTATTTTGCGAATTATTAATGAAAAGCAATAAAAAAAAACTTCTTATTGCCGGTGGCGGTTATGCCGATATACCTTTAATTCTTGCGGCTAAAAAACTCGGGTTTTATGTGATTACCAGCGGTAATCGCCCTGACGAACTTGGTCATCGCTATTCGGATGAATACAGAATAGCTGATTTTTCTGATTGTGACGCTATTCTTGATCTGGCAAAAAGTTTGAAAATTTCCGCCATTTGTGCCTGCTGCAATGATTTTTCCGCGCTTTCCGCAGCTTACACCTCGGAAAAACTGGGTTTGCCCGGCCATGATCCATATAAAGTCGCGCAGACAATCCATCACAAAGACCTGTACCGGCAGTTTGCTTCTGAGCACGGTATTGCCACACCCAGGGCAATCGGGTTCACAAACAAGAAAGATGCTTTAGCCGGTATAGAGTCTCTTCCTTTACCTGTTATTATTAAACCGGTGGATCTTTCTGGCGGCAAGGGAATTTCTACGATCAACAAGATGGATGAAGCCGAAGCGGCAATTGATAAGGCCTTTACCATTTTACGGACAAAACGTGTTGTTGTTGAAGAATTTATTTCAGGCAGCCGGCATGGTTTTTCAGCTTTTTTGGTAAATGGCCGCGTCGTATTTTTCTTTTCTGATAATGAACATTATTTTTTGAATCCTTACATGGTATCGGCGGCTTCCACACCGGGTATTATTAACCCCGGGGTGGAAAAGAAATTATGCGTCGAATCGGAGAAAATCGCTTCTTTGCTTTCGCTAAAAACAGGTATTTTTCATATTCAATATATATTAAGAAATGAGGAACCTGTTATAATAGAAATATGCCGCCGGGCACCCGGAGACTTGTACATAAAGTTAGTTGAACACGCTACGGGAGTTGATTATTCAACATGGATAGTTAAAGCCGCCGCAGGACTGGATTGTTCGGGTTTAACTCAGCAAAACCCCAAAGGATTTTTTACCCGTCACTGCGTTATGGCATCAAGCGCCGGTAAACTTAAAGATGTTGTATTTCATCCATCGCTTGACGACATGATTATTGATAAGCTAATGTGGTGGAAAGTCGGCGAACAGGTTACTGATTATTTGACTACAAAGTTCGGAATTGTTTTTATCAAATTTGGCTCTCAGGACGAGATGACGAGAATAACCCAGCGGCTTAACGAAATGATTGTTGCTCAAATCAATTGAAAATGCTGTAAACAATAAGGCTGTAAGATGTTAAAAAACAAAGTGACTATCATAACAGGCGGATCACGCGGGATTGGATACGCAATAGCACGGAAGTTTGCAGAAAATGGGGCATCATTGCTGCTTGTTGCCTTGCATGAAGAACGTTTATTACAGGCCCAAAAAGAGATTCGCGGAATTGGCGGCAACGTAGAGATTCTTTTTGGCGATATTGCCGAACCGGATTTTTCTCAAAGAATAGTTGCGCGAACATTGGAAATCTTCGGTACTATAGATATTTTAGTCAATTGCGCAGGCACAATTACCAGAACTCCCGTTGATAGTCTTACACTGGAGGAATGGCATCGTGTTATTAATGTTAATTTGCATGGTACTTTCTATTTAAGTCAGGCCGTGCTGCCAGTCTTATGCGCAAAAAACTATGGAAAAATCATTAATATTACTTCGCAAATGGCAAGGCTCCCGCATCCGAATGCGTCACCAAGTTATGCGGTTTCCAAAGCCGGCATGGGCGCATTAACGCGCCACCTTGCCTATCATTATGCCCAATACAATATCTGCGTGAATGCCATAGCTCCGGGATCAATTGATACGGATTTACCTAAAAGTATGCCTCCCGAAGCACGGCAGAGGTTCAAGAATGCCGTCCCATTAAAACGACTGGGCGATCCGGAAGAAGTTGGCGATCTGGCATTATTCCTGGCTTCGGATAATTCCAATTATATTACAGGCGCGACCATGAATATCAGCGGCGGATCATTAATGGATTAGAGACTATTAATCATTTAATAGCTATACTTGGGATGGCAAGTAAGATTAAAATATTTATCTATTTTCTAAAAGATACTGCTTATATTTTCCGGTTGTTAAAACACCGGTTTGCTACAGCCATGTGGGACAATAATGTTAACAATATATCCTGAAAAGCAATATCCTGACTCAGTTGATTTCTGTAATCTTTTTTTACATGAAGGAAAAAGGCCGCGCTATGTGCTTGGCCGCAACGAATACGCCATCAGTATTGCGGAGTGGGTTGATATTAATGGTTTTATTGATGACTTCACTAATGAAACAGAATATCTGGGGAAACCTATATTGAAAACGGAAGAAATTTCTCCGGAAAGCCTGGTTGTTTCGGTAGTTGTTTTGGGAAGGCCGCTAATTGCTCTTGAAAAGCTGAAAAATCATGGTGTAACCGCTTGTCTGGATTACTTTAATTTTTTTAAATATTCAGGGCTGGCATTAAAAGAAATTGAACTCATGCGTCGATCACAAATAGATATTAAAAATAACTGGCATAAGTATCAGTGGTTATATGATCGTTTGGCAGATGAAAAATCCAAAGAAATACTTAATAAGCTCTTAAATTTTCGTATTTCCGGCGATCTGAATTATATGCGCGGATTTGAATATGCCCCGGATCAACAATATTTTGAAGATTTTCTTGAATTGAAACAGGGCGAAGTATTTGTTGACATAGGAGGATTTGACGGACAAACAACTATAGAATTTATCAAAAGATGTCCTGATTATAAATCGATACATATTTTTGAACCGGAACCTGAAAATCTTGCTCTTGTCCATGACAAACTTTCAAAAAACCGCAGTATCTATTTTTATTCAACAGGGCTCGCTGAATGCAAAAAAAAATTGAAATTTAGCTCCGGCAAAGGATCAAGAAGTAAGTTATGCGACAAAGGTGACTTGGAACTTCAAGTCGATACAATCGATAACCAAATAAAGGAAAGTATTACTTTTGTTAAAATAGATATTGAAGGTGCGGAAAGAATCGCCTTGCAGGGAGCCAGAGCGCATATATTAGAAGACCATCCGAAACTGGCTGTTTGTTGTTATCATAAATTTGATGATTTTTGGAGAATCCCCGAACAAGTTCTGACGTTGCGAGACGACTATTCCGTATATTTGCGCCACTATAGAGAGGGATTAGATGAAACAGTGATGTATTTTATTCCTGATGCGTAATAAAAAATCATTCATTGCTGAACAATTACAAAACTAATTACTGAAATTTGACAACAAAGTAAGCAGCGTATGCCGCAAAAGCCCAACAGGCAAAACAAGCGATGGCAAAGCTGCGAATGACTTTATTTCGCAGGAAAGGCTCGGCACCCGCGGCAATAAGTATCGCGTAACAGGGAAGCAGACCCAATGTGTAACTGGATTTTATTCCACTGTATATTGGATTTTTTACATAAAAATCTAACAGCACTGTAAAATACAAAAATATTGTAAATATCGAAAATATAACAGCATTTCTGTATACGGCCTTCTTATTTAACCATGCAAATATAACACCTGCAATAATAAATATACTTGGAATTAAAGCCAAAAGCGCACCCGCAATCATAAAATTTTCATTCCATGGAATGAAGTCTACCAATCCTGAGTTAAAACCATCCAACCACAATGTCGAATATAAAGTATTCCAAAAACTTGATACTCCGGAATAAACAGGATAAACTAACGACTGGTCGAAAGATAAAATTTGAGACCACGTTCTGTAGCCGGGCTCCTGCCACCATTGCAGCATTTGCGAGTGTTTATTTTCAACAAAAACATTCCCGGCCTGTATGTAAAACTGTAAGCAATACCAACCGGCAATCAGCATTGAGGTACAAAAAATAATAACTATAGGTTTTAAGGCCGACTTCAAAGGTTTTTTAACCAACATAGTGTAAAACGCCAGAGTAATTATCAAAACAGGTGCAAGCGGAGCAGCCGTTATTTTTGAAATAAGAGCCAATCCCCACACAAAACCTATAAGAGCAAAATATCCATTTTTCCGCTCTTTTTGATCGGGCATAAGAAGAGACACACACAGAAGAATCACAATCGATATAAAACATCCGGCAAGAGGTTCATTGCCCACATACTGACATGCATATGTGTGAATCGGCAGCAATGAACCTGTAACTACAGCAATAATCTGCAGATCTTTTCTATCCGCAAAAACACGCCGTGCTGCGCGATATACTATTTCAATCTGTAAAAGTCCGCAGGCAGCAGGGATAATCACCATTATCTTAACAATCGAGGGCAGGTCGAACCATTTTATCAGGAAAGCATAAAGCGGAGCGCTTAATATGTAATTGAGCGGTCCATGATGCATCTGCCAACCTTCCCAAAACTTTGGAAGAGATCCTTTTGTTACTATGTAATCAATATATTCGATGTGCCCCCAAACATCAGAGCCTACCTGAAAATTAAGTCTGAACATGTTATTGACAGCTAATATCGTCCACAAAAACAGCAACGTCCATCGGATATGAGACGGCTCAGGTCTATAACCATAAAACATCCGCATTTTATCTTCATAAAAAATGGCAAACAAAGAAATTAATAACACGACTATGAACACTATCACCAGATAAGGCCATATTTTGACAAGAGCCTCCGTTGAAGACGGATATTTTTTCGATATCGCCGGGAGTTTTATTTGCGATGCGGGAACAGCCATACTCCAGTTTTCTCCGTCATTTGAAGCAAACCATCCCTTTCCCGTCTTTACGGGCATGTTTTCACTATAAGCAATGACAGATGGAGGAGAATTCTCGCTCGTGGCAATTATAATGATTTCATGAGTGCCGGTTTCAATTATAAATGGAATTTTTATATCGTTAATTTTTTTCCATTCATTTAATGGATATGTTGAAGAAAAAACATTTACGCCATCAAGGAAAACCCTGGAACTTTTGAGAGCCTGTAAAGAAATTCTGCCGTTATCAATTTTTTTATTTGTATTAAAAATATATTTGAATTCACATTTTGTCCGGCTTGCCGGTTTTATTCCCAATTCAAATTCCGAATCATATTTAATCCACTGGGCACCGGCACGGTTGGTGAGAAATATGACACTAGGAGATTTCACATAAAATATTATCCTTAATACGCCTAACAAAACGACCGCGATAACAACAACGGCTGCCATTATAAAAAAAGGTTTATTAAATGTTTTGGGATACATATTTCTGATCATTGTAATTTATCATCTCTTCAATTGATAATTCGTCTGGCGGAATCGGAATCAGAAGCATATTACGCGCCGGCACAATTATTCTGATCTTTGTATAAATCCGGTTTTTTTAAAAATTGATTTAATTGCAATGAAGTATAGAGATATCGTTTTTATGTGTCAATGGGAAACTCGGCGTATTCTCTGAACATTAGCCAATCCTCAACTCCATATTCCGTGGTCAGTTTTTTATTGACACACTTCAACTCCATCATATACATTTGAGTCACACAAGCGTATATTATCAAAAAGCCATTAAATAATGAACTCATCAAAACAAAAAAGTTCTGCCGCCTTATTGGACGGCAAAAAACATAAAAAGACCAAGCTTTGGCCATGGATGGTTATTCTGGTTATATTAATAGTATTGCCTTACGCGCAAATGAGATCCCACGAATTCATAAACTGGGATGATCACATTTATATTTATAATAATTCGATAGTCTCCGCCGGCTTAAGCTGGATTGGCGTCGGGTGGGCATTTATCTCTTATACCGCCTCTAACTGGCATCCGTTGACATGGATAAGCCATATGCTGGATTCCAGCCTTTTCGGTCCTACACCAGGAGCCACACATCTGATTAATATGTTTTGGTATATAGGATGCGTATTGCTGGCCTTTTTATTATTTTTACGTCTCGATGTATCTCCCAAAACAGCTTTTTTCATGGCAGCTTTTTTCGGTTTGCACCCGTTGCATGTTGAATCAGTAGCATGGGCATCAGAACGTAAGGATTTGCTATGCGCCTTTTTCTTTTTAGCCGCCACAATTGCTTATCTTGGTTACGCCAGCAGGCAAAAACGTTCTCTGTACCTTTTAACAACTTTTTTATTTGTTTTATCCCTGCTTTCCAAACCAATGGCCGTTACCTGGCCCTGCGTTGCTCTGCTTTTAGATTATTGGCCTCTTAAGCGACTTAATAATGGGCTAAAAAAATCTATTTATGAAAAAATACCCTGGTTTGCCCTCTCCTTAATTTCATCAATCATTACTTTAATAGTACAAAACAAAAACGAGGCGGTTAAATCACTGATAGACTTTCCTCTGATAACCCGTTTTGCCAATGCAGTAATATCTTATATGGTATATATACGTCAAAGTATCTATCCTTTTGATTTGACTGTTTTTTATTCTTATCCTTATCCCATCAACACATCAGTCGTTATTGCCGCCTGCATTGTGTTAGTTCTCATTACGATTACAGCCATATATCAAAAACGGCAACATCCCTATCTGTTATGCGGCTGGTTATTTTATCTGGGCGTTTTATTTCCGGCAATCGGGATTATCCAGGTTGGTGGTCAAGCGCATGCCGACCGCTACACTTTACTTTCTCAATTGGGATTAATTCTGGCAACAGGCCTTTTCCTCGACAATATTATTATAAATAAAAAAATCCGTCGCACCGCCACAGTCATAATGACAGTGATAATAGCAATACTTATGATACTGACATTCCGGCAAGTCTCCTACTGGAAGGACAGCGAAACTCTATTTAATCAAAATTTAGCCGTTAATGGTAAAAACGAATTAGCTCACTTTAACCTTGGCGCGGCATATTTAGAAAACAATCAGCTTGATCTTGCCATCACTCATTTCTTAGCCGCCGCGCAAATGAATCCCGCAGATGTAACCACTTATAATAATTTGGGCGTCGCATATGCCAGGATGAACAAAGATCAACTGGCTGAGGATTGTTTTAGAAAAGCAATCTCAATTAATTCTGCAATAGCCCAACCTCATTTTCACCTGGCTGTCATCAAAATTAAACAAGGAAATTTAAGCGAAGCAACAAAACATCTTAATGAAGCGGTTCATCTGGCACCGGAATGGAAAGATCCTAAGGAACTTCAAAACAAGATTAAAAAATTACATTGAGAATAACGTATTAAGAGGAATTTTGTTTTAGATGTCAAAGATACTGCTGATCAAACCAAGACTTTTAGGACTGGAATTTCAATACATAACTCCACCCTTGGGACTTATGTATGTAGGCGCAGCACTGAAGGAAGCGGGACATGAAACGAAAATCCACGACTGCGGCAGTGATTACGAAGATCTTCACATACTGCGGAGCACAATCTCCATTTGGCGACCTGACTTTATCGGTATCAGCATAATTGTAACCGAACTTGAACAGACAAAGAAAATCATGAGAATAATACGAGAGATTCTGTCTGACGTTCCAGTCACTTTCGGCGGGCCTTGGTCATCGGCTAATCAGGAAGAAGCAATAAAGACATTTGGTGCTGACTTTGTTGTTATCGGCGAAGGTGAACTGGTATTTCCAGAACTTATAAACGCCATAAATAATAAACTCCCCACGGAATCAATTCCCGGAACAGCTTCCATGGTTAACGGTCATGTAAAAGTCAATCATGGACGTCAACTGACCGAAAATGAACTCAACGCACTTCCGTTTCCGGCATGGGAATTGCTTGATCATAAACTCTACGCAAAAATGCCTTCGGCAGCTATCCTTGGCCGTAGACCTTATATGGCTTTAGTCACATCACGAGGTTGCCTTTACAAGTGCGCATATTGTCATCGGACAATGGGCAAGGTATTCCGAAAACGATCGGCTGAATCAGTTCTGTCAGAAATGGAAGAGCTTCGATCCAAATACGGATTCAAAGAATTTGAGATATTAGACGACTGTTTTAATTTTGACCGCGAAAGGATGTACGCAATACTTACAGGTATTAAAGATAAACTTAGTGACGTCAAACTGCACTTTCCGAACGGTCTCCGGGCGGATATACTCAAACCAGAAGACATGGCTCTTTTTAAGCAGGCAGGAACCGTATCGGCCTGTTTCGCCATAGAAACTTCCAGCCATCGCCTGCAAAAGATGATTCACAAGAGTCTGAATATAGAAAAGGCCGTTTGCGCAATTAAAGCTTCCGTTAAAGCGGGAATATACTCAACTGGCTTCTTCATGATCGGTTTCCCGACAGAAACCTACGAAGAAGCTTCAGGCACTGTAGAATTTGCCGCCCGTACCCCATTGCATCGTGCATTGTTTCATAATCCCATACCATTTCCCGGAACCGAACTGGCAGAAATTGCCACAGATTTTTTCAAAAAAAGGAACAAAACGATTGTTTTTCGCGATGTGAAATATTTCAATAACACTCTGAATATTTCGGCAATGTCGGACAGCGAATTCAACATGGTCTTTCGACGCGCCTACAGGCGCTTTTATATGAACCCCAAAAGAATATTTGGTCTGGTTATTCACCATCCGAATATTCTCTCTCTTCCACGTTATGCATTTGTTACTTTGATAAGGATTATGCCCATAAAACGCAGTTTATTATAATCTACAGCAATCAATAAGAATTAATATTTCCTTGACATAAAAAACGTAAGTTCTTAAAGTCTCCCTGTTAACAAACAATGTATTATCAACTTTTGAAAGTTCTAATATTTTCTAATGAAAGTTTTATTGGTAAATCCCATAACACGCAACACTTCCCTATCCTCACCGGATCTGGGATTGGGTTATCTTGCTTCAGCTCTGAAAAAAGAAAATCATCAGGTTGATATACTGGATTGCGTCAATCTCAAACTGACTTTCAAGAAATTCGAGGAATATATTTCAAAACTTGATTTTGACGTTATCGGTTTCCGGGTATTTTCCACGGATTTGTTTTCCGTCAAAAAATCTCTGCTGATAGTTAAAAAGATGCGTCCTGATATCAGGATTATTCTCGGCGGAGCTCATCCGTCCTACTTCCCCGAACAAACGCTGCAATATTTTGAAGAAGCAGATTTTGCCATCAGAGGAGAGGCGGAAACAGGATTGGCTGACTTAATAAGAAGTTTTTCTAATCCGGATGCAGCCGACATAGAGAATATTGCCGGTTTGATCTGGAGAGAAAACGGAAGAATAAAAATCAATCCTCCTGTTTTTCCGGAAAATCTGGATTCTCTTGGGTTCCCTGATTGGGATTTAATAAATCCCTGCGATTATCCTTTTCAGACATCTTACCTTACAAAATCCAAAATTGTCGCTCCTCTTATCATAACGCGGGGATGCCCCTACAAATGCACATTCTGCGCCGTCCGCTCTATTACAGGATATAAAATAAGATCGCACAGCGTTCATTATACAATGGAAGAACTCAAATTTCTTAAATCCAATTTCGGAATAAAAGAGGTCTGTTTTATCGATGATAATTTTCTGACTTTCAAAAATCTGATCATTGATTTGTGCGAACAAATGATTAAACAGAAACTCGATATAAAGTGGTCCTGCTTCGGAATTCGCCTCGATATGATTGATAAAAACATATTAAGTTTAATGGAAAAATCCGGCTGTTACCTTTTAACTGTTGGAATAGAATCAGGCTCTCAGCGGATTCTTGATCATATGAAAAAAAATCTCACCATTAATCTGATAGAAGAAAAAATTAAATTCATTACCACGCAATCAAACATCAAAGTTATCGGCAACTTTATTCTTGGCTATCCTATGGAAAATGAAGATGATATCCGTAAAACAATAAAATTAGCCGGAAAACTTCCTCTTTATGGCGCCAATTTTTTCCCTTTTCACCCGACACCAGGAACTGAAATATTTGACGAATTGGTAGCGAAAAAAGAATTGGAACCTATAGATTGGAAACTTATGGGAATAGACCTGACAACTTACATCCCCAAGGGTATTTCTAAACAAAAATTCACATGGTTATTTTTTCTGGCATTCATAAACTTCTACATGAGACCCAAAATTATATTAAATGTCTTGATGGCAACCCGTTCTCCGGAAAGATTAAAATATATTTTTTCTAGAATCTTTGGAATAATTAAAGTAATTTTTAAGTCATCTTAGTTTTGATAAATTATTTTTCCGGAGGATATAAAATAAGAAATCATTTCTTGTTTTATATCCTCTCTTTTGACATCTTTATCCCGCTGCCAATCGAATGTCCCCATATATTCCTTGACACAAAAAATCGTATTACTTATACTCCAAAACCTTAAAAGTAATGGTTTTATTTATAAATTATAAATAAGTGTTAATTTATCTCTAATCATCTTAAACACTTGCTGTAAGAATTTCTTTAGATAAATTATATGAAAATAGCATTTACCTCTCTTGCATATGAATCACTGGCTATATCAATATTATCGGCCATAGCCAAAAAGGAAGGTCATGAAATAAAGCTTCTGCACATTCCTACTATTTTCAAAGACGGCCTCACCAGAGAATTCAAACATCTGGCAAATATTTTCAGCAACGAAAAAGCAATATTTGAAAAGCTCCATGCTTATCAACCAGATTTAATTGCTTTTTCCGCGGCAACTTTCGACTATAAAAAATTATTGCATTATGCTGAGGTTTTTAAAAAGATCTGTCCGCAGGCAAAAATTGTTTTTGGCGGGATACATGTTTCCAGCGTTCCTGAAGTTGTAATAGCCAACGAATTCATAGATTATATAGTTATCGGCGAAGGAGAAATCGCCCTTACAGAAATTATCAAGCACATTGAAAAGGGTGATTCTTCCGAGCCGATAGTAAATACATGGTATAGATCTAAAGACAACACCATCATTAAAGGCAAACAGGCCGGTTTTATTCAGGACCTCGATTCGCTTCCTCATTTTGACAAGGAAATCTGGGAAGAAATATCTCCTATAAAATCATATTATCTTACGATGACTTCACGTGGATGTCCCTATAACTGTTCTTATTGTTTCAATCATTTCTTCAAAACAATTCCCGATGAGAAATCAAATTACATTAGGCGCAGAAGTGTCAAACATGTAATAGAAGAGTTAAAAGCCGCAAAAGAAAAATATAATATCAGCTTGATTGAGTTCTGGGACGATATTTTTATTTTCGACAAAAAATGGCTGAAAGAATTTCTGGAGGCATACAAAAAAGAAATCGGACTGCCGTTTAAATGCTATATACACGTGAACTTATTCGACGAAGAAATAGCTGTCCGGCTAAAAGATGCCGGATGCAAATGGGTGGATTTTGGAATTCAAAACATCAATGAAGACTACCGTAAGAAATATTTAAAACGAAACGAAACAAACGAAAATATAGTTAAAGCCCTTAAAATTCTAAAAAAGCATAAGATTGTTTCTTTTGTTGATTATATTATCGGATTGCCCGGTGACAAAATAGAACATTATGAAGAAGCAAGGCTGTTTTTTATTGAAAACATGCCTGATATCATCGAACCCTACTGGATGTCATATCATCCCAAAACTGAAATTATTGAAAAAGGGTTTGAACACAATAATTTGAACAATGAAAAAATGGATTTGATTAACCGTGGCATTGAACCGCACAGTTATTTTGAAGCATCTAAAGAATCACATGATTTTCACAGCGAGTATTATTTTATTCTGAAAGTTTTTCCCGCCGTGCCTGTATTCTTAAGAAAGAAACTAACTTATAGTGCAGCTAAAAAAATACCATATTTTATTAAACTGCCTATTTTTATTTATTCTATCTTTTTTTTGGGAATAAAACATAAAAGCCCACGAATAAAACTTTTTATAACATTATATCTGAAACAAATGATCTGGATATTAAAATTGAAATTTTTCTCTGATAAATACGTTTAAAAATACAATAAGCTAAAATGATTCTAAAAATATTAGAATAATAAGTTTTAGTTTAATTTACGAGAGATAATTTATGCCGCCGCGAGTTTTGCTTTCTTCAGTTTTCAAACCATTCGCTGTCAACGATATATACTCGCGCAAGGAATCCATTCTGGAATTGTTTCATAATCAAATAACCAAAGTCCAGGGCATTTTCTCGTTTCGTCATTCGTATGATTCATACGGTCTTCATGCTATCGGTAAAAATCTCGGCATCTCCTGCACAGTGCTTGATTTCCCGACTCAGAAAAGATTTATCCGGGAAATTGAAAAGGGTTATGATTATGTTGGCATCAGTTCGATTGTGCAGAATTATCAAAAAGTTAAATGGATGGTGGAGCAAATAAGAAGGACATCACCAAAGTCAAAAATTATCATTGGCGGATTCTGCGCCAGCATCCCCGATCTGCAAAAAGTTCTGGATGTGGACTATGTCTGCACAGGAGAGGGAATCAGCTTCATGCGCGAACTGCTCGGCCTGCCTGCGGACTTCGAATTCATAAACCCGGACATAAGCACTGATTTCCAACAATTACTTGGCATGCCTCTTTTCGGAATTACCAAAAATCCTCAGATAGTGATCGGTCTGGGATGTTCCTATGGATGCGACTTCTGTAGCCCAAGCCATTTTTTCGGACGCAAACATATCAAATTCTATAAAAGCGGCAGGGCGCTGTTTGAAGAAATATCGCGCGTTTCAGAAAAATTTAACACGAATATGATCTCTTTTATCGGTGATGATAATTTTCTTATTGACCTAGACCGGGCGGAAGAGTTGAGAGAATGCATCCTAAAGAGCGGCAGGGTATTCAATTTTATGATATTCGGATCGGCAGATAGAGTAGTGGCTTTTGGTCCGGAGAAACTAGCCGAAATGGGAACAGGAATAATCTGGATTGGGCGAGAGAGCAGCGTTTCTAATTATCCCAAAAACAGTAAAATTGATATGAAAGCTCTTGTTGATGATCTGCGTAGTTACGGCATCAAAACCATTCTCAGCTCCATACTTCTTCTTGATAATCACACCAAGGAAAACATCCGCGAAGATATTGATGAACATCTCAATTGCCGGCCGGCCTTCAGCCAGTTTTCGCACTATGCACCTCTCCCGCAAACGCCTCTCTGGAATAGAATGCTCGTTGAAGGCAGGATAATACCGGGGATTCCATGGGAAGAAATGCACGCCTTCAACGAACCATGGTTCTATCACCCTAATTTCACAGTTCATGAAGCAAAAAACATACAGGAAGAAGCCTATCAGCGTGATTTTCATGATTTGGGCCCATCCTGGTCTCGTTATATTGAAACGGAATACGAAGGATGGAAACACCTTCGCCACTCTAATAAACCTCACCTGAGAGCCAGAGCAGAATTCTTCGCTAATCAGATGAAAAAACATAAGATAATGCTGGCGGCTATGTATAACCTTGTACCGACCGCTCACATGCGCGAACTGATAAAGGACCTTCTGAAGCAGATTGAAGAATCTTTCGGGAAAGTCAATGCATTTCAGATGTCCGTTGCTTGCGGCCTTTTTCTGACCGGCCGTCTCCGTGAATTCAGGAATCGTCAATGGGGCGATGTCATTCAGCCATCTACTCGACTTACACGCTATAAGGGCAGGTAATAATAATTTGCTTTAAAAAAAATTTACAAATGATTTAAATTTATTATACTGGAGCCGATGACCAGAATCGAACTGGTGACCTACTGATTACGAATTATGTGTTCTAAGCTATTTCTTTTATAAAACTATTATTTACACTACGAAAAAATGACCACTTCCCACTTCTAATATTATTTGACTTTGTAATTTATTTATTTAATAAATAAAAGCATTAATTTCGTGAAGGAGTTCGATTTCTATTAAAAAATAACATGGGAGTTTCATATGTTAAAAAAAATCAAGATTGAGGGACTTTTCAACCAGTTCAATTACGAGATTGCGTTTAAAGATGAAGGAATCACAATATTGACCGGTCCTAACGGATACGGCAAAACTACAATATTGAAAATTATTTATTCCCTTGCAGTTAAGAATTTGTTTTTCTTTTTTCAATTACCGTTCAAAGAAATAATATTAACTCTTGAACACCATTTAATTAGACTTATAAAAACTGAACATGATGTCCTCGAACTAAAATGGGGGAAAGAAAAACCGATAATTTTCAAGAAAAGCGAGATTATACCCAAAGAAATGAGAAGGTTTCTTGAAAACTCGCCATATAGGCAAATAGACGAAAATCACTGGGTTGATAGAAGAACAGACGATATTTACACACATGATAATTTATTAAATCAGATGATGGAAAATAACCCTGATTTTAGTTATAAATACTACCGGAAGCAAATGCCTGACTTCATCGATGTTTATCTAATCAAGGAACAACGGCTCCTTAGAAAGACTGTATTAACTAGGAGACGACATTATTATGAAGAAGAAATAAAAGAGAGCTTTAGCAATACTATTGAAGAATATGCAAAGGAATTGTCCAAAAACCTTCAAGAGGTTCTCGCGAAATCTTCAAAAATTGGACAAGCGCTTGATAGCAGTTTCCCAAGACGATTGTTTGACGAAACAAAAGAAGTAAGTGAAAAAAAATTCAACAAAAGGTATGGCATAATTAAAGAAAAACAGAAAGCCTTGAGCATGTATGGACTTTCTGCCATAAAGGAAGATAGTCAGACATCTTTTAAAATGGAAAACGCAAAGGCACTTCTTGTATATCTGAACGATACAGAGAAGAAGCTCTCTGTTTTTGATGAAGTGCGACAAAAGCTTGAGATATTTTCCACTATTTTAAATGAGAGAAGATTTGCATTTAAACAACTCAGAATATCACCTGAAGTTGGTTTTAGTTTTGAAACAGAAAAAGGTAAAAAACTATCGCTAACAGATTTATCATCAGGAGAGCAACAGGAAGTAGTTTTGCTTTATGAACTACTTTTCAAAGTCAGTCCCAATACGCTTGTCTTAATTGATGAGCCAGAAATTTCACTTCATGTAGCATGGCAAAAAGAATTTCTTAACGATATTCTAAAAATAATTAAGTTAAAAAAAATAATGGTAATTACAGCCACTCATTCCCCGCAAATAATAAATAAACGTTGGGGTCTGGTTGTAGATCTTGAGGAAATTTCTAAATGAGTATGCTAGATTTCCTCGATGAATACGACGTTGTAAACTCAATACGTTTACAGATAAGGCATGCATCGGGAATAAATAAAAGTTGGATCATCGTAGAAGGTATAACGGATCATAAACTATTTTCAAAGCTGATTGATGGTGATTCCGTGGAGATAGAAATCTCACACGGTGGTTTAAGCAGCGTGAAGATAGCCGTGTCTGAACTATTAAAAGAAACAGATAGCGTTCTAGGTATATTGGATGCAGATTTTATTCGCTTGGATGATAAAACAGTAACGGATGACAATATATTTCTTTCAGATTTTCATGATGCAGAAATGATGATTATTGCTTGTGATAATGCTTTCAATGCAATAATGCGTGAATATATTACAAATGGAAAAGCCTTTAATTCTTTGCGCCAGAAGCTTTTACAATCAATAAGTTTTATTGGTGGCCTTAGATGGATAAATGATGCTGACAATTTGAAATTGAATTTCAAAAACATGGGGTTTGGAGGATTTTACAATGGAGAACGCTGCTGTCTTGAAGAAGATACTTTTTTACGGGAAGTAATGAATAGATCGCCAAACAAAAAAAGAACGGTCTCAACAAAAGAAGTGAAAAATAAAATTAAAAATGTTTCAGATTTTTTTAATCTATGCAATGGCCATGATTTTCAAAAAGTATTTGCATTGCATATGAATTCTATAAATAAAAAAGGTGTTAAACATGAAGAAATTGGTAAAGCCTTTCGCATCGCATACAGATTTGAAGATTTTCAAAAAACATACTTATATACTCAGTTAAAAGAATGGTCAGACGCAAAATCAAATGTTTTATTTAATGAAGATATTTAAACATCTATTACCTTTCCTGATATATAAAACTAATATGCCCTTATAATGAATAGTTGTATGTAAAATTTCTGTAAATTAATACTAAAAGCACAAAACACAAATTCACAATTTACTTCTTTTCAATTAATTAAATCGGTTCCGGCGAGAATGGGCCTGTCGCCGAGCCCGTCGGAGCCGGAACCGCCTCAAAAAATAATTTCAAAAAATACTTGACAGTTCATTAATATAATACTAAAGTCACTTTAACACATAATAAATACACTATGTTTATTATTAAGATATATTTTATCAGGAGGCGTAATCATGGGAAGACCGAAAATAGACGAACCGAAACAACAATACACGGTAATGTTAAAACCAAGCGTGGTTGAAGAAATTGACAGGATTCGTGCAATAAGAGGGCGTAGGACAAGAAGCGAAATGATGTCTAATCTTATTGAGCTAGGACTAGAAGATATGCAAGCAATGGATAGATTAGGTTTAATCCAAGCTGTAGCGATTGGAGACAAAGTATACCAAAAATTGAAAGATGCTTTAAAGGCTGGTGATATTAGATTAGATAAAAAAGGAGATTTAGAAATAAGAAAGTAATTAAAAAAGCGGGAGACCCGACAAGCGGCCAGCAAGTCCGATCTCCCTGAACCAAGTCTCAGAATATGGCTTGAGGGCACACAATCCAAAACAGGTCTGTTTATTTTTATAACATCAGATCAAACTATATTCAAGAAGCCTTTCTGGGACACAATCTTAGAGGGGCTTTTTATGTCAACTAAAGACAGATTCGCGAATATTAACGCACTCGCCGCCGGCGCAGCGGCAGAGAGCGAGCACGACGGCGGGCTAGCGATCAGGTGCGAAAGCGCTTCTATAAGGGACATATCTCAACTGATAGAAAAGATTCATGAAGGGGGGGGCATATGACTATCAGCCACCCCTCAAACGTGAAAAATATTTTAGCTTCAGGAGTGGATTCTCTTGTAATATCAACAGATATAGTATGGAAAAATACGTCTCTTTTTACTGTTCTTGATGAAGCCAAGAGAAAAGCGCAACAATATAGTGTTGATTATCAGGGACAAATAAAACATTTCAATCTTGATGAAGTCTGGCCTTTCACAATAAAACCAAATGGAACAATGGGCTTTTCATGGATTATATCTGGAGCCGACTTCACTTATAAAATAGCCAATTCAATAGAACCTAATTCAAGACCCAATGTCATGATTGAGATTCGATCTGAAGCATTGTGGCGGCTAAGTCCGGAAAATGTGTTAAAAATTGCTATGCGCCTCATTGAGGCAAATGGTGGGCATATACTTGAAGCAAAGCCAAGCCGTGTTGATCTGTGTGTTGATTTTTTGATGTCTGAAAAAAAATGGTCTTACAAATTAATGGACTATGCTGTAACACGGGCAACAGATTTCTCCCCCTATTATCGTAACAACAGGCTGACTGGTATAAGAATTGGTAAAGGCGTTATTTCAGCAAGGCTCTATGACAAACCGTTAGAAATCCAACAGCAATCGAAAAAATATTGGATGTTTGATATTTGGGGAATCAACGAAATTCCCGAAAATAAAAAAATTATCCGTATTGAATTTCAGCTACGGAGAGAAGTTTTAAGAGATATTAGTATCATAAATACTTCTGATCTGTTTCAGAAAATTGATGGTGCATGGGCTCACTGTACAAAAAAATGGTTAAAATTTCAAGATCATCCAAAGTTGCATCATACGCAACAATCAACATTGAAATGGTATAAAGAAATACAAGATGGCTTTAATGGTATTCAGGGTGCAGAACCTCTTGTTAGAAAAAAAGCTGTCAGTATGGATAAAAAGCGATTGATGCAACAAGCGAATGGATTAATTATCGCCATACATGCCATTGATCAAGAAGAAAAAAAAACCGATCTAGATAAAACTATCAATATAGAAGATTGCATTAATTCATATAACAATGAACTTAAAAATCATTGTCCTAATACCGATGAAATACAAAATAAAGTCATGAGAAAACGTGCAAAATTTCACCGAGAAGAACAAATGATTGAAGAAGGTCAGACAATATATAGGCTTAAAAAATGTTGACAGACTTTGAAGAACAAAAATTATTTAATATGATAACGGAAATATATCGTCACTTAGGTCTTGATGGTCAGCGTCCGTTATCGTTCAATGCAATTAAAGATGAGGCACAGAAAAATATATTGAAATGGAAAAATAAAAGAGGTAGGAAAAATCATGTCAGTGAGAAATCTTCATGATGATGTCTGGCAGATAGATATTAGAATCGGTCGCAAAGATCGCTTTCGTAAGAACGTGAGGGCAAGCTCTAAGCTTCAAGCCGTCCTTATTGAGCAGGAATATCGCAAACAGTTAGGACGTGAAATCGGCGATATTTACTCCATCAATTCAATAGCTCCAGAATATCTTGAATACGTTAAAAATCATCAAAGCCCAAAAACATATAAAGAAAAATTTAGAATGTTAAACGCACAAATATTACCCTACTTCGGCAACTTCATGCCGGATTACGTAACAAAGTTTATGATTGAAGGTTTTAAAAAGAAACGACTTAAAGAACATCCAGGTATTAATAGAGAAATTAATCTGGAAATACTTTGTTTAAATTCATTGGTCAAATGGGCGGCAGATCAAGGAATGTGCAATAATCCATTACCAACGTCAAAGCCCCTTCCCTATCGGAGACCTATTCCAGAATATATACGGAAAGAAGAATTAATGGCGATCATAAACAGTATGGAGATGAAACATAGAGTATTATTTCTTTGTTTATATCATGCCGGATTAAGGAAGTCAGAAGCTTGCAGTCTTGAACCTAATGATATTCATTTCAAACCCGATTATATTGTTGCTCACGGAAAAGGCGGAAAGATGCGCCTTGTTGCCATGTCTGATTTACTCGCCAATGAAATGACAACCTATTTAAAAACTCATAAAGACAGCCTTCTATTTCCCTCTAGGATAAAAAGTAAGAGCGGAAAGACAAGGGAGACAAGGTTAATAACGGATATACGCTCACCGCTTAAAACAGCCATGAAAAAAGCCGGTATTGAAAGAAGGATTACACCGCACATGCTTCGGCATTCATTCGCTACGCACATGCTTGAAGAAAGAGCCGATCTAAGAACAATTCAAGCGGCCATGGGGCATGAGGATATAGGTACTACGCAAATCTATACAAAGGTAAATCCTGAACACATGACAAAAACTATTAAGCGAGTTTTTAAATAAAAAATATAAATTATTTATAATAGGAGATTAAAAATGCCATTGTTTGTTGCTGATTGTCCCCGATGTAATTCAAAAAATATGACATTTGACGTTACTCAAGATAATCATATTGATACACGAGCGGGTTGGAAATTATTTTATGAAATTTTTAGCACATGCAGAAAGTGTCATAATTCGACTATATTTATTATAAGCTTGAAAAATATTGGCATGGAAGATTACTATTTAAACAATGGTATATTAAACTATAGGGAATCAATCAATGATAACTTTAATTACGAAAGTTTTGTCAGCTTGAAAGATATGACTGCTTTGGAACCGCCAGAATATTTACCTAAGAACATTGACAATATATTTCGTGAAGGTGCTGTATGCATGTCTGTAAAATGTTTTAATGCAGCTGGAACAATGTTTCGTTTATGCATTGATTTAGCAACACTATCAATGCTTCCTGAAGATAACGGTGTTGGATTGAATCATAAAACTAGAAGAGATCTTGGGCTCAGACTTCCTTGGCTATTTGATAATGGAAAGCTTCCAGAAGGATTAAGGGAATTGTCTTTATGTATAAAAGATGATGGTAATGATGGTGCTCATGCGGGAACATTGACATATGAAGAAGCAGAAGACCTTTTAGACTTTACTTATGCTATGCTTGAAAGAATATATACAGAACCAGAAAGATTAAGAATTGCGAAAGAAAGAAGAGAAGCTAGACACATTAAAAAATAAGGTGGTCACTTGTGGTCACTATTTACGCCTAAATGAAAAAAGGCATCTGTTGTAACTTATTGAAATCTGGAGCCGATGACCAGAATCGAACTGGTGACCTACTGATTACGAATCAGTTGCTCTACCGGCTGAGCTACATCGGCATCCATCCCTTAATCGATATTCCGACAAGGGACACAACATTTATCTTAAGGGGTATTTCTTGTCAAGTTTTTACGTAATTTAGTAATTTGGAAATTTTGCATGATTATTTTTCTTTTAATTTTCTTATGTCTTTACGGTGGTCTTAATTTTTATGCCTTTTTTCAGGCAAAAAATGTCTTTCATTTTTCGGGTAAGACAGAATTTATTATAATAACATTTTTGTGTTTGCTCATCCTCGCGCCAATTCTAATACGATTTGCGGAAAAACTTCACTTGGAAACACTGGCCAGGTCAATTGCCTATTGCGGATATCTCTGGATGGCTTTTGTTTTTCTGTTCTTTTTCTTAAATATTACTTTCGAAATAGCAAGACTTATATTTGAGTTTATTTTACAAAATCATGAAAGCGTTCTGATAAAAAATGTCTTATTTAGTCTGACCGTGTGTCTTTCATTGATATTTGTCGTTTATGGATTCCTTGACGCTCAGAGAATCAGGGTCAAAAGATTGGAAATTCAGACCGAAAAGATGTTACCCAGTAACGGTAATATCCGGATTGTCCAGATATCCGATGTGCATGTCGGATTAATTATCCGGGGCAAACGTCTGAAAGTAATTCTGGACCGCGTAAAGGAGGCAAAACCAGATATTCTGGTTTCAACAGGAGACCTGTTGGACGGCGAAATTAATAACATAATGCCGGAAGCAAAACAATTTGCTGAAATAAAACCAATATACGGAAAATATGCAGTTACCGGTAACCATGAGTATTATGCAGGAATAGAAAACGCTCTGGAATTCATTAAAGAGGCCGGATTTGAAATTTTGCGTAATGAAAACAGGGAAATCGCTGGAATAAACATTATCGGCCTTGATGATCCAACAGGAATAAAATTAGGTTTAATAAAAAAAATCGTCAGTTTGCAGGAACTAATGCCGGCAACAAAAAGCCAATCATTCATTTTGTTATTAAAACACCAACCCAGGATTTATGAAAATACAAATTTTAATTTACAACTTTCCGGGCATACACATGACGGTCAAATTTTTCCTTTTATGTTTATAACACGATTATTTTTCCCAAAAAATTCCGGGTACTATAAGTTAGCGGGAAATAAATCTATTTATGTCAGTTCTGGAGCCGGTACATGGGGACCGCCTGTACGCTTTTTCGCACCGCCGGAAATCACAATAATTGACATAAAAAGAAAAAGTCAATTAAATTAATCATATAAGTATGTTTATTTTTTGCATAATATTAATTCAATTCACACATTTCCCTTCGCTTTTCTAAAGATATTTATTCTTCATAGACAAATTTAAATCACGCTATAAAATCGGGCAATCAAGTAATGTGCAAAAGCACAAAAAACACTTTATTTTTCATTAATAAAATGCCGTTTTTCCCTTGACAATGTGAATCAGCTTATATATGAATACTTAACCTTGTAAAAGGATGTTCATTTCACCAAAAGCACTGACATATGTAATTTGCCGGTGCGCTTTTTTGTACCAACAGAAAAAAACAGTCATTTATTTGATTGAAAATAAAATTAACTGAGTAATTTTAATGACAATTAAAATGCAACACTACTTCAACAAAAATTTTGGTAAAAAATTTTTATAGTATACAACTGTTTTTGTTAATTTAATTAATTTATACGTATTATTTATATGTATTATTTAAAGTTATCGAGGGGAATTTCGTAATTTATTAACTAAAAGGATAACGATGAAAAGTAGGTTCTCTGTCAATTTTTTTTCAGTGGTTTTTTTTACATTTATGTTATTTACAGCAGTTCCCGCCATGGCACAGGGACCCATCATGGGAACGCAACTTGCTTTAAAAGGAATTAATGCGGATGACGCAGAAACCGCGATTGACGATGAATCACCTAAAAATACTCCACAAAAAGTAAAAGAGCTGAAGAAAGATAACCCGCCTCAAAGTTACCAGCCGGAAACAAAAGAGCTGAAAAAAGATAGCCTGCCTCAAAGTTCCAAACTTGAAACAAAAGAATTAAAAAAAGATAAGCCGTCTCAAAGTCTTGAGCAAGATATAAAAGAACTGAGGGAAGAAGTGGAAAGAATACGCGGTGAGAACGAAGCTCGAAAGATGCTGGAAGTTCCGGAGGAAGAAAAGACTAAATCAATAGAGGATATTCTTTCCGCCGTCGGCAATCAATATACTTTATTAAAAAAGGGAACCCTGGGTCTTCAATATGGTTTAAGTTACTCATATAACTCCGGAGATGTCTATGAATCATCAACTGCAGGAACAGCTATTGAACGCAGATCCAACCATAATGTAAATAATACTATTACAGCGCAATATGCTCTAATGAACAACCTTACCACCCATATCAGCGTTCCCTTTTCTTATAAGTATAACCTGGTAGGAACATCATCGTCTCAGGAATCAACCGATTTAGGAGATATATCTTTTGGTTTTCAGGTACAGCCTTTTAAGGCAGGGGGAGGTATTCCCGCAACTATATTTAGCGTAAGTATTTCTGTGCCCACCGGAACAAGTCCTTATGCTGTTGATCCTGTTCATTCCCTGGCATCCGGCTCAGGTCTCTATTCAATCAGCGGCGGGCTTTCCATAAGTAAAGTCTTAGATCCCCTCGTTGCTTTCGGCAGCCTGAGCTACTCTTATACTTTGCCTGACAGTAACCTGCATCAAGCGTGGGGGCAGTCGAGTTCATACATTCTGACCAAAGTTGAGCCCGGCAACGGCATTGGCGCATCCTTTGGATTCGGTTATGCCCTTTCTTATCAGGCTTCTTTGAACTTAGGCGTTTCGGTTTCATACTCTTCCGGAAGCAGATATACTATCAACAATACAACAACATATGAGACAGGCAGTTCCGTTTCTTCAAGCTTTAGTATAGGCACCGGGTGGAGAATCAGTTTAAAGCGATCCATATATGTGGGACTGGGTATAGGGCTGACCGTTAATGACCCTGATTTTTCTTTGTCCTTTACTTTACCGTTTGAATTTTGAGAATATTTTTTAACATAACAGGAGTAAAACACTCCGTAAAAAAGATAGCTTCTCTATAGGAAGCTAAAAACAAATCAAAAAGTTGCGGTTCCAAAAACAGCAGTATAAAAGAAATGATACATTTGATTTTGTTTTTTCCTTTCTGTCGTAAATTGGAAGGAAAAGTTACTTGCTTGAAATTTATTTTTTATAAAAAATAATGAGGGAGCGGTAATAATGATAATGATTTTAAAACGTGCAACGATGGTTGTCGATTTCCCACTATCGGTATTTCTTTTTGCCCGGGGGGGAATAAATAATTTAAATCAATTGTCACGTTTGCATGCCAGTCTCTTTGCTATATGTATAATCGCAGCAAACCTGTTTCTCAGAATACCGCAGGCCGAAGCTTCATTGTTTGAGAATATGGCCATTGATCCGGTGGCCATTTCGCTTGCAAACTCTGTTACCGCTTATCCCCCGGGAACCGCTTCAATCCATTATAATCCCGCCGGACTTTCACTTATGGGTGACGGTGATTATATCAGCCAGGGAACTATAATAGCTGTTGAGAACATGAAAAACAGATTTGAAAAGGACCCAAATATTGAAGAGTTTCATGATTATAAAGGCAATGTGATCAGCGACCCCCTGGCAGGAAGGGAAGGAACCAATACTTCAGGCAGGATGTATATCCCTATCGTGGACGTAACCATAGATTTGCCTTTTATGCTTGGTCCCGTAACGGGACTCTCCCATCGAAATCCCGGTTCAAAGTGGACTTTCGGCTACGCCATGTATGCTCCGATGGCCGCCGGCTGGGTCAATGGTGATGATGATAGTGTGTCACGGTATGAGGTCAAGTCTATGTATTTGCAGCACCTGATTTACCTTGGTCCGGGAGTAGCCTACAGGGTAAACAAAAATCTCGCTATCGGCCTTTCTCTCGGCTTGGGACAGACGGCAATGGGTATGTCCATGGATACGAGAGCTCCCAATGAAATGACGAATATAACAAAAACTCTGGGAGACGCTACCCAAGGCATGTCCAATCCTGTATTCGACATACTTGGAATTCCGATGCCCCTGTTCGGAGGAGGACTGGGACCTTATGCTGATATAGGAAATGTAACCGTAAAAATGCGTGATGATTTTTCTCCTTCTTATAATCTGGGAGTGCTGTGGGATCCTTACGACTGGATTACATTCGGACTATCTTACAACAGCGCCATTCATTCACACATGACCGGGAAATTTTCTTTTAAGTACAGTCAGGACTGGCAGAATATGACTTACTGGATGGGACAAAACGCCATCATGCAAATTATTTCCATGGTATTCGATCTGCCTTACCAGTCTGTTGCAGAACAGTCCGGAACCGTTACGATGGATATGGATTTCCCGCAGATGGTCAATTTCGGAATCAAGTTCAAACCGGTCAAGCGGCTTTCCATAATGGGCGACCTGCGCTGGGCACAATGGTCTGTTACAAAGCAATACAAGATTGTATTTGATCAGAAAATTCAGCTTTTCCAGTTAGCCAAGTTTATGGGCTATAACGGGGGAGCATATACTATGATAATGGAAAAGAACTGGAATGACACATTAAACTGGAGCGTCGGCGTTGAATATCAGGCGCTGGATTGGCTGGCTCTTCGCGCCGGCTATGAAAACAGGGTATCTCCCTGTATAGCTGAGACTTACGATCTTATGTCCATGCCCACAACGGATTATTACGGCGTCGGATTGGGAATTAAAGGGAATGCGCTTGGATGGGAAATGACTAAAGATGCGGATATAGATCTGTCTCTTGGTTATATGATAAATAACGGGTATACAGTTTATGACGGCGTCAGTCAGAACCTGAACTCCACTGAACTCGGCAAAGGAGTTAACAACCCCTACAGAGGGCTGACTTACATAAGTTCAATGGCCGTCTATATGGGAGCCATCAAAATAACGACGCCTCTTGAGGTTTTTACCGGCCAACTTTACAAGACTCTTAATCACGTTATACCGTCAAAATGGCAGAAACATGCTTCGGCTAAAAAAGGCAGCTTGAAAGCTTCTGAAGCACCAGGAAAGCCCGTGGATTCATCATCGGCAATTATTAATAATTTGAGGCCGGAAGGAAAATCCTATTACATAGAAGATAGCGAGTAACTATACTTTAGGCTTTCAGTCTTATAATATTGTATTACCTGTCCAATTGTTTTTCTACCGGTTTTGCAGGTGACTATCTCTCGTCGGCACTAATCTTCAGGTAAAATTCCTTCTGCCGTATATCATTATCCATCACCTGCAAGTGTTCTATTTTGTACTTGTAACAATCACTGATGTTCTTTTTATATATATCATAAATTATTCGACTTGCCTGCGGATACAAATTAACATACAAACTAAAAACATTAAGAAGAACTTCCGGATTTTTTACATCTTTAAAACGCATGGGACCAAGATCAACCATTCGAATTTCCGGCGGTACTTTGGGAAACAATGATTTATGAATCAGTATTGCCGCATTCTGCTCAAAATACAGAAGCTGCCATTCGGCGTTCAGGAAATCAAAAATTAAAGGCAGTTCCCTGTAATGTATAATAGCAATCTTAAAAGGATACTTTTGAGTAAAACGCCGGATTGCCTCCGGGGTTACCGGCTTGCTTGTAAATTCCCAATAATCAGGAGCAACCTGTTTACAAAAAAGCCCAAGGCGGGGATCAATAAAAACCTTGTAGTCAGGATATAGCCGCCATAAAAGGTAGCCGCCGATGGTATAGTCGTTGAATATCGGTCCTTGCAACCGGTATTTCTTCAGAAAAGCTACTTCCTTAACCGGTGCGAAACTCTCCAGGCCTGCGCCGAACCACTTGTTATAAGTCCCGTATCTTAAGGTAAAATAGGAAACATTGACAAATAATAAAACGAAAACGAGCAGTGATAATATACTTGCCCTGGCGGGAATGCTTTTCAATTTCAGCCGGTGAAGCATATAGAAGAACGAGAAAAAAAACACAATGGGAAATATATAAACCATTCTGGCCGCCCTCATACTCGCCCAATATGCGACTATAATCATAATTATAAATGTAAAGTCACAGGTTTTCTTTTTTATTAACTCATAGAGAAAAAGACTTGCCAAAGACAGCATCATTATAAACATTATCAAGGTATTCTGACTTGTTCTGAAAAAAGCAACATCGATATTACCTATATTTTTTAAATATGGCCAGAGGCTGACATACGCCTGGATATACTTGCCGTTCATAGTATATGCATCGGACATTGAAGCATTATATATGCTCAATAAATAGTTTATTCCGTAAGGATTCAGCAATAAGGCAAAAGCGGATAAAACGCAGGCTGTTCCCAGATGAATCAGTTCGTTAATGCTTAATGATTCCTGCGGAAAGAAAACTCTGTTTAAAAATTCTCCGATAAATACACAGATCAAAAAACACCCGCCGAAAAAGAAACCACCGTGCAAATTGACCCAGAAAGCGAAAATAACAGGGTAGAGATAAAAATAATATTTTTTGCGGGTGATCTTGAAACAAAAAAAGATGAATGCCACCCAGCTAAACAAAAGGATGGAAAATAATTCCGGCTTGTAAAAGCGGCAGACAAGGGAACAGGTGACACCTATGGCGGCAATAAGGGTTACGCCTGTTATATCCAGGCGCATGCGAACAGTTCGAATGAACAGATAAAAAGAAAGAAAGATTCCTCCAAATACGAACCACTGAAGAATCCACAGACCAAACCCTCCCATCGTGTTGTAAACCAGATAAAAAATTATGCTTCCCAGGCATGTATTATAAATCCAGTCAGTGTCTGTTGGCGTCCAGGAAAAAATCGAATGATCCATAACGAGAGTGTGATGATTCAAGTAATACTTCCCCAGTGCCATCTGCCACCACAAATCATAATCTAAATTGTCCACGGGATATATCAACAATATCATGACCGGCAGGAGCGCAGCTACAACCAACTTTAAATAGTTAAAATAAGCTAATTTTTCCGAGAAAGCAAAAAAAGATGAAATTATTGAGAAACGATTTTTATATTTACTTAACATATCGTTGATTGACGGATCATTTATAATTGTTTTTTCCTTATCCATAATCATACGCACAGGCATAAGAAAAGGTTATTAAAAAAATTTCATAAAGAACAAATCAACACATAAGGATATGCCTCCTTATATTAATGCACGAAATATAGCGGAGCGCTAATCAAACCATTTATGATAGGTGTAATATCCTCTGCAAATTTCATAACCTAATTTTATTAAAACTTTTTGTACGGAAATATTCTTAAGTTGCGTGGAAATAATCATCTTTTTAGCGTTTTTTGATTGGCACCACTCCATCCCCTTGCACAGAAAAGAATGATATATGCCCTGCCCCTGAAAATCGGGATGAATGCCTCCTAAAAACATTTCACCTTCATCCGGATCATTCATCCTTAGAACACAAAAGGCTATTATTCTGCCATCTATTACGCCTACCAAAAAATTCTCAGAATGTCTGGAAGCAAATGCCTTTCGTGCCCAATCAGTATATGCTTCATCACATTTACAGTTATCCAGCCTTTGATCAGCATGGTAGTGTCCAAAATAATCACGAAATGATTCTCTTGCTACTGATATCATTTCATCTTCCTCATCAACACATATTGGTCTGACATGCACCACGCCATTATTTGCCGGTACAGCTCTTTTTGTAAGATCAAGATTGTAATAAACAAGGGTATCCATCAATAGAAAGCCTTCTTTTTCCATTGACTGGGCTGCCTCAAGATCAGTCATACTGCAACGGGCAATGAGCAAGGCCACTTTTTCCTTATTGCAAAAATCCAGAATTGAGGGCAATCTACATGATGTCAGGCCAATAATTCTTGCCGTTTTAACACCAAACCTCTCCCTATCAATATCTGAAATAAATATGTCAGGCGAAACTGAACCCATTAATCCTCCCTGCTACATAATTCAGATCATGAAGCATTGAACTATTTTACTATATCATGATCATAAAATTGATGCGGCTTTATTACGCACTTACAAATATTTTACAATCGCCCGGTGGAACCCTTCCGCAACATACTATAGGGTAAACGCTAACTGCCGAATTAAATTTTGTCCTTACAATATTTACGGCGATAGCAATTTAGCCCTGTTCTTAAACTCTTGTTCTTTGTATATGATGTTAGCTTCCATCACACGCATAATTTCCGGCTTCAGCTTGTAATAATCGCTGACATTATTCTTAAAAACAGAATAGATATACCGGCCGGCTTGTGGATTCAGATGAACATAAAAATTAAAAACATTAAGCAAAATTTCCGGATTCCTGACATATTTAAAACGCAAAGGGCTGAGGTTAACATTGCCCATTTCCGACTGGACGGCGGGCAGAAGCGATTTATGGATCAGGATAGCGGCGTTCTTTTCAAAGTACAAAAGGCGCCATTCGTCACCTGCCCTCAGAAAATCGAAAATCAAAGCGATGTGCCGGTAATGAATTATTGCAATCTTGAAGGGATACCTCTGCGTGAATTGATGTATGTCCTCAATAGTCACATGTTTCGTGGTAAATTCCATATAGTCCGGGAAAACCTGGTTCCTGTACAGTCCGCCGCGGGGATCAATGAAAACCTTGTAATCAGGATAAAGATCCCATACCAGGTAGCCACCAACGACATAGTCATTAAATATCTGACCTTCCAGATGATACTTCTTCAGGAAAGCTACTTCTTTTGCCGGCACAAAATTATCAAGTCCCGCACCAAACCATCTACTATCCGTACAGTATCTTATTGTAAACCAGGATATACTGACAAAAAAGAAAATAAAAACCAGTAAAGAAATAAATGCTGCCCTACCGGAAAATCTCTCCATTTTCAACCGGTGAATCAGCAGGTAGAAAAAAATGAAGAAAAAGGCTACAGGGAAAAAGTAAGATGCCCGGCTTGTCTCCATACCTTTCCAGTATAAAGCGCAGCTGACTATCAGCAAAGCAAAATCACATGACCTCTTTTTGACTAATTCATAAGCAGAAAGGATAAATACAGAAATAATCATCAGGGTCATTATCCATGCGGTAAATCCGCAATTGAAAAATGCAATACTCGTATCCTTTAAATATTTCCAGAGGCCCAAATAAGCCATGATATGCTTGCTGTGCAGTTGTCCCACATAGCTGCTATCGGAAGTAACACCTTTATAAACGCTTAAAACATAATCTATACCGTAAGGATTCAGCAGATTAGCCGCCATGGATAAAACGCATGCGGCTCCGAAATGAACCAGTTCTTCAGTAGTAAATGACTCCCGGGGGAAGAAAATTCTGTTTAAAAACTCACCGATAAAGGCCAGAGCAAGAAAAACCAGACCTACTACGAAAGCTCCGTGCAGATTAACCCATAAAGCGAAAATCAGGGGATAAATATAAAAAAGAAACTTCCGGTGAGTTATCTTGACGCAAAAATAGATAAATACCATCCATGGGAAAAACAGAAGAGAAAACAGTTCCGGTTTATAGAAGCGGCAGGCAAGGGAGCAGGCAATGCTAATGGCGGCAATAATAGTCACGCCGGTTATCTCCAGCCGCTGACGAATCAGACGAAGGAAAAAATAGAAAGAAAGGAATACCCCCAGAAACATTAACCACTGAAAAATCCACAGGCCAAACCCGCCCATATAATTGTAAAAAAGATAAATAGCTATACTTCCCAGGCAGGTATTATAAATCCAGGTGGGGTCTGTGGGTGTCCAGGAAAAATAAGAAAGATCCAGAGTCAGAGTGTGATGAGTAATATAATATTTGCCGTGCGCCAGCTGCCACCACAGATCATAGTCTATTCTATCCACCGGATATCGAATAAAAATCAAAACAGGCAGAAGCGCTATAATCAACCATCTCAGGTATACTGAAGATGACAGTTTCTCCGAAAAGGTAAAAAAAGAAGATATTATTGAAGAAGAATTACTTACGGTATTAATTTTATCATTTAGCTTGGGATTTTTTTTATTTCCTTTTTCTTCTTTCTCACTCATAGACGCATTAGCCTCCTCTTGTCTCTTGATAAATATTTACTTATTGCCGTATCCTAAAATTTAATCAGACTCTCTTATAAAAATTCCTGATGTTTTGAGTTATATAATGGATATTGTCATCCTTCATTTCATGGTAGAGCGGCAGGCGCAACAAACATTCGCTTACCCTTTCCGTAACCGATAATGTCCCGCATGACCGTCCATATAATTTCCCCGCTGGAGAACTGTGGAGAGGGACATAATGGAACACGGCCAATATGCCTTGTTCCAGCAAGAATTGAGCAAGTTCCGTTCTTTCTTTCAAAGATCCGGTTATGATATAAAATATATGACCATTACTGCAATAATCATGATGAGTAAATGGAAGTTGAATGTAACCTTTTTCGGTTAAAGGATGAAGGTCTTCAATATATAAAGAATAGATTTGATTCCGTTTGGCTATAATCTGAACGGCGTTCTCCATCTGGGCATAAAGAAAAGCGGCGATAATATCACTGGGCAGGTAAGACGATCCGACATCAACCCAGGTGTATTTGTTCACCTGTCCACGGAAGAATTTGCTGCGATTGGTGCCCTTTTCGCGGATTATTTCAGCCCGTTCAACAAATTTTTCATCGTTGACAAACAACGCGCCGCCTTCACCCGAAATGATGTTTTTAGTTTCGTGAAATGAACAGGCGCCGAGATGGCCGATTGATCCCAACTGGCGTCCCTTGTATGTTGACATGATACCCTGTGCGGCATCCTCAATTACAAGCAGATTATGTCGCTCGGCTATGTTCATGATGGTATCCATTTCACATGAAATACCGGCATAATGAACCGGCAAAATTGCCCTGGTGCGTGAAGTTATGGCCGCCTCAATCAGATTCTCATTAATGTTGAGCGTGTCAGGTCTAATATCAACGAATACCGGAACACCGCCTCGTAAAACAAAGGAACTGGCTGTTGAAACAAATGTGTAGGAAGGCATGATGATTTCATCACCGGACTTGATATCAGCCAGAATTGCCGACATTTCCAAAGCAGCCGTACAGGAGTGCGTAAGGAGAACCTTGCGGCAGCCAAGATGTTCTTCCATCCATGCCTGACATTTTTTTGTGAAAGGACCATCGCCGGCGGTATGGTGATTTTCCATAACCGCCTGTGCAATATAAAAAAGTTCTTTGCCGGCAATAAAAGGCTTATTGAAAGGAATCTTGATTGTATAGTTCACAATTAACCTTTTCTACGATTAAGCATTTAATAAACGCATTTTATTAGATATTTTCAATATTAAGAAAGACAAAAAACTTTTGCACAACTGATCGCCATTTTCAACTTTCTTATCCCCAATATTAAAGCGACAAATCTCTTTTATTGAAGATCTTCCGGACAAGCCATGGAAAATCTTCCGATTGCTAAATAATTATTCAACCGCTTATCCTGGCCGAAATCCGCGGGGAATGAGTTCATCACCTGCTTTAATATCGTTTAACAAGTCTTTTTGCATAACTGGTCATTGATTTCAACAGTTTTTTATTATTGTCAAACAAAAGAAAACTTAATAAATTTATTGATTTTTATACTTTATTGTTTTAGAAAACGCTACACAAGAAAGACAAGGAGAATCATGCATGAATATTTCTAAAATATTAAAAAGAATTTTCCTGACACTTGCGCTTCTCTTTATATTTAACGGTTGTACTTCTATTCAACTGGAGATGAGCAGACAAATTCCTCAACAAAACACGACAAATACCGGCCTGATGGCCGGAGCAGCAAAAGCTGATATTACTCCGCCTCCAGGAATGCCTTTGGGTGGTTATTCATTAATGGCAAATTACAGCAAAGGTTTTCGCACCAGACTCTACGCCCATGTATTGTATTTAAAACCTGCATCAGGCAGGGGCGTTGCCCTTGTTCAGTGCGACTTTCTTGCAGGCTCTCTTTTGCTAAACCATCGAGTGGCTGAGCTTGTAGCCAAAGAAACTGATATCGGGATAGACGGTTTGCTTATAGCGGGAACCCATACTCATTCAGGACCTGGCAATTTTTTTGACACTAATTTTTACAACAACTACGCTTCCAACGCGTCCGGCTTTAATCCCGAATATTTTGATTATCTATCAAAACAGATCGCAAACGCAGTTATTCGCGCTTTTAAAGAAAAGAGGCCGGCAAAAATTGCTACAGGGAAAATACAGTTGGGAGACGCGACTCGTAATCGCAGCATTAAATCTTATTATGCCAATAAGAATATCGCAGCGAAAACACCACATCCTGATATTTTTGAAGCAATCAATCCCGATTTGTATTTGATACGTGTGGACGTACTGGATAAAGACGGACAATATTATCCGCTAGCCGCGTTTTCCAGTTTCTCCATCCATGGGACCACACTTCCGGCTGACAATAATTTGTATAACGGCGATGTATTTGCTTACATAGAACGGGAAGTGGAGAATGGCATAAAAAATAATTATAAAATATCATGGGAACCGGTCCATGCCGCTTTTAATGGTACGCATGGCGATAACTCGCCTAATTATAAAGTACAGAATTTTGTTGAATCGCGCCGTATAGGAACATTCATTGGTCAGAAAGCACTGGACCTTTTCCGTTCAATGGACGAGAAACTAAAAGATAAGGCAACAATAAAATTCGCAGCTAAAGAAATAGATCTCTATTCCGAGTCATGTATTGATGGGACATGTCTCTGCGAAAGACCTGTTGTAGGCTCAGCACTTGCCGCAGGAGCAGATGACGGTCCCTCTATACTCTCTTCTCTTCCCTGGATTAGACAAGGCTCTCCGCGATGGTTTTTCAAAAATTTTTGTCAAGGCAATAAGCGAACTCTTGGCGGTCCCGGCCAATACCTTGTACTTCCTAAAAAGGATTTTCCTCATCAATTGTTTTTACAAACAATTCAGATTGACGATTTCCTGCTGATACCTCTGCCCTTTGAAACAACAACAGAGTCGGGAGTCAGAATAGCGGCACAGTGCAAGGACAAAATTGCATCAGAAGACAAGAAGGATATACAGTCATTTTTCGTCATAAGCGTCGCCAATGGCTATTACGGATACGTTACAACACCTGAAGAATACGGTATCCAGCGTTACGAAGGCGGACATACTTTGTATGGACCGCAAACGCAGCCTTTTCTGGGCAAACAGGTTGGCAAGCTGGCGCTGGAAATGGGACAGAATAAAATCGGAAATAATTTTCCCGAAAAATGGTCTTATAAACTAAAGGCAAAAAGATTTTACGCCAGTAAAGTTAAGAATGGAACAGAAAGAAAAGCTGATAGCTATCCTGCATTTGTTGACGCAGCGACCAGTGATGAACCATACTGGTCATTTATCTGGGAGGATTTGCCGCCTCACATGATTTTGTGGGGACAAACGCTGGTAAAAATTGAAGAAAGTGAAGATGGAATTACCTGGAAACAGGTTATATTAAAAGGACAACCCCTTGATGACAGTGGATGTGATATTGCAGTCATTTTAAACGAAGTAATAAATAAGGGCAGGACGGGAATATATGAAACACGGTGGTATAATCCGCTGGCCAAACCAGCAGGAGGAAAAGGGAACTATTACCGTTTTGTTATTCTGCCGCAAGCGGGACAGGATTTCTTACATTCTTCGCCTTTTCGTTTACCATAGCAGTACTATCAACATTAATAATCATTACCAAGTCACAGGCCGACTCTATTGCGGCTAAAAAGATTATTTCCGCTGTTGCAAAAATAAAAGCCTTACGGTAATAAACTACATTTACTTTTGATTTCAGAGGAGATTTATGGGTAAACTATTCGGCACCGATGGCATCAGAGGAATTGCCAATCAATACCCCATGACAACCGAGGTTGCCGCAAATGTAGGACGGGCCATAGCCCATCTTTCCAAAAAAAAAGGACATCAACCGCGTATAATCATCGGCAGGGATACAAGGCTCTCTGGCGATATGTTTGAAAGCGCGATTGTATCCGGAATATGCTCAATGGGCGTCAATGCCATTTCCGCAGGTGTAATTCCCACTCCAGGAATAGCCTTTTTGACTCAGGATATGCGTGCCGATGCCGGCATTGTTATTTCCGCTTCTCACAATCCATCGCAGGATAACGGCATCAAAATTTTCAATGCTGAAGGTTTTAAACTCTCCGATGAAAAAGAAAACAAAATCGAAGAACTCATCCTTGCCGGCAACATGCATGGCCTCAACCCGTCTCCGAAAGAATTGGGTAAATTATCCCGGATGGATGACGCAACAGGACGTTATGTTGATTTTTTGAAATCAACTTTCCCCCATAAACTCAATCCCGAAGGAATGAAAATAATCCTCGATTGCTCCAACGGAGCTACCTATCGCGTGGCTCCGGCCGTTTTTACAGAACTTGGCTGCGAAATAAAAACTCTGTTTGATCAACCCGACGGTAAAAACATCAACCTCAATTGCGGCTCACAGCACACTGAAACACTGGCTGCGGAAGTATTGCGGCAGAAAGCCGACGCCGGTTTTGCCTTTGACGGCGACGGCGACAGAGTGATTGCCGTTGATGATCAGGGCAACGTTCTCACCGGTGACCGCATGCTGGCCATATGCTCGGTTATTCTGAAAAAAGAAGATCAACTGAAAAACAATCTGGTTGTCCGCACGGTTATGAGTAATCTCGGTCTCACAGTAGCTTTTCAGAAGATGGGAATCGATTCTGTATTCGCTCCGGTGGGCGACCGTTTTGTTCTGGAAGAAATGCTCGCCCGGGAAGCCATCATCGGAGGAGAAGATTCCGGCCATCTGATTTTCTTAAAACATCACACTACCGGCGACGGTTTGATTACCGCTTTGCAAGTATTAGCAGCCATGAAAAAAGAAAGCCGACCACTATCGGAACTGGCGCGCGTGATGAAGGTTTTTCCACAAATGCTTATCAACATTGACGTCAAGAGAAAACCGGAAATAGAAACCGTGCCCCAAATAATGGCCGCCATCAAAAAGGCGGAAGAGGCACTGGGCAACAAAGGACGGGTACTAGTGCGCTATTCGGGCACGCAGAATATGTGCCGCGTCATGGTCGAAGGACCAACAAAAAAAGAAACCGAAAGACACTGCCGCCAGATTGCAGATGTTGTAAAAGAAATACTGGACTGATTCGAACAGATTTTATTCTATATTATCTATTATCTGAATAACCCATTTAAAAAGCTGAACTCTTAAGAAGACAGAAATTGAATGCAGGCATAACCTGAGAGAATTTGCCCGAAACGTTGCGGCTCAAGGCGTTATGGAGCGTTAAACAGCCGAACTGTTCGAACCCGAAGGGTGAAGTTTCCGGCTGGCCATAGAGCCACAGGTGCAGGGCATTTTGAGCGATTGAATGCCTCTTCAATGGATAATACTAATCTTTATCGACTCTAATCAGCATCGCATCCCCCTGCGCATGCCCCGAGCAAATCCCGCACACACCCCAGCCGCCGCCGCGACGTCTCAATTCATACCCTAACGTCATAGCGATTCTGGCCCCGGTTGCTCCTATTGGATGCCCATAGGCAACGGCTCCTCCATTAACATTCACCTTCTTGAACATCTCTTCTTTAGTCATACCCAGAATTGGAAGGCAACTCACCAGCGCCACCGCAGCAAAGGCCTCGTTGATTTCAATGAGATCCATCTGATCCAGCGTCATATCGTTTTGTTCCAGAATTTTCTTGATAGCCAACCCCGGAACTGTAGCAATATCTTTGGTCGGCTGTGAAACTTCAGCATAATCGACTATGGTAAAAATAGGTTTTAATCCAAGTTCGTCGGCTTTTTCCCTGCTCATTAAAAGGCAGACATCGCCTCCGTCGTTGACACCGGGGGCGTTTCCGGCTGTGACGCTGCCAGGCTGGCCGGTAACGGTGCTTAAATGATTAAAAACCGGCGGAAGTTTAGATAAAATTTCCATAGTGGTTTCCGGCCTGGGCCCTTCGTCCCTTTCAAAAATAATTACTTTCTTGCCCTGTTTTATTTCCACGGGAAAAATTTCAGCATCCAGTTTACCTTTGTTCATCGCACGCACTGCATTGAGCTGGGAATTCAGCGCCCACTCATCCTGTTCCTGCCTTGAAAAACCGAACTCGTCGGCTACTTCCGAACCGTGAATCGCCATGTGGCGGTCGTAAAAGGCGTCCCACAAACCATCATAAACCATTGAATCAACGACACGGCTGCTGGGCAGGGCCATTCTGGTACCCCAGCGCATGCCAGGAAGAACAAACGGACAGTTGCTCATGCTCTCCTGACCTCCCGCGATACAAATATCGGCGCGTCCCAAAAGAATCATCTGGAAAGCAAGATCCATTGTTTTGATACCTGAGGAACAGACTTTATTGACTGTAATTGAAGGGACTGATTCCGGCACACCTGAAAGAATTGTTGCCTGACGACTGGGAACCTGACCGCATCCGGCGGGAACTACCTGTCCCATGATTATATAATCAATTTCCGCCGGATTTAATTTCCCTGCGGTACGCCGCAGAATTTCTTTAATCGCCAACGCGCCCAGTTCCATCGCGGAAAAATCCTTAAGAGCTCCACCAGCCTTTCCATACGGCGTCCTGCATGCTTCCACGCAAACCACTTCCCGGAACTGTTTATGCGGATTTTTTATTTTTTTCCCCATTGTCGTAAAATCCGGCTTTCTTTCGCCGAATTTTGCGATGGGCGCGTCTTTATAAATTTCTGATTTTTTTCTTTCCAGTTTCTGCGGCACTTTTGACATTAAAATATCCTCCTCTACTTTATCAAGCGGGTTTTTATTTCACAGGCACTCTCAGCATTTTAAAATATTTTATGAATTAGTTTTTTTACACATAGTTTTTTTAAAGTCAAACCATTTTGGTCTGATTGTCAAACAGTATGATTTAAAAGAAGTATTGTCCTTTAATCCTGTCATATAAAGCCGGCAATTTCCTTAAGACAATAAGTTTGACGAAACCAGGAGAATATTATAGGGATACTAAAATAATAGTTACTGGAGGTATTGCAATGTTTGAGGGACTTATGCAGCCAATGCACCTTATAATAATTCTGGGCATTGTTTTGATTATCTTTGGCCCGGGGAAACTTCCGCAACTGGGTAGTTCCATCGGCAAGGCGATAAAAGGGTTTAAGCAGGAAATGAACGAACCCGATAGAAAACCAGAGGAAGAAGCCAGGAGAATTGAAAAATAAACCAAGGAATTAGCAGCATTATCTGCCCATGAAGAAAAGACTTCTCCTACGCATCCTGTTACTACTCATATTAACAGGTCTGGCGGCTTACCTTTTTTTTCACTTTGACCTGATAAGATTCTTTCAGGATAGGTACCAGATTCTGCAATTCATCAAATCCTACCCCTACGATGAACTGGTCTTCATTTTACTCCAGATCATACAGGTTGTAGCCGCGCCGATACCGGGAGAATTGACCGGTATCATCGGCGGTTATCTGTATGGCCCGTTTTGGGGAACTATTTATTCCACGATTGGCCTGACAATTGGTTCATGGATTGCTTTCCTGCTGGCAAGATTTTTTGGAGAGCCGCTATTAGAGAAAGTAGTCAAGAAAGAAGTTTTTGAAAAATTCGAACACTTTATGGAACACAAAGGGCTTCTGGTTTCGTTTTTACTCTTTCTCATCCCTGGTTTTCCCAAAGATTATTTATGTTACATAATGGGTGTCAGCCTTATTCCCACGGGAACATTTATCTTAATCTCCACAGCCGGACGCATATTCGGAACAATTATGCTTTCCATTATGGGAGCTTTCGCCGGCAACGGACAGTATACTTTTTTAACCGTTATTCTTATTCTGGGTATAGTAATTTTTATCGCGGCTTATTACTATCACGATAAAATACTCGCTCTTTTAAAAAAGAGGAAAATCTAATGAATTTGATAGATAAAACGAAAGATGAAATTATCAAGAAAAAGAAAGATGTCAATTCTGCCGAAGCGCTGGAACTTTTCATTGAAGCTTCAGGACGCCCATGGATGATTCTGGCCGCAGCGTCTGAAATCAGGGAACACTTCAAAGGCAAAGAAATCATTCTCTGCGGCATTACGAATGCCAAATCAGGGAAATGCTCCGAAGACTGCAAGTTTTGCGCACAATCTTCACATTACAAGACAAAGGCAACCTCTTATCCTCTGAAAACAGCGAAGCAAATAATTGCCGAAGCCGTGGAGGCGGCAAGAAACGGAGCTGAATTTTTCGGCATTGTCGTCAGTGGCAAGAGCCTGAAAACTAAAAAAGAATGGAAAGAAATTTTAAAAGCAATAAACGGCGTACGGGAAATTGGCATATCTCCCTGCGCCTCTTTAGGAATTATCGATGCGGAAAAAGCGAAGGAACTTAAATCCGCCGGTTTGTTCCGTTATCATCATAATCTGGAAACAGCTCGAAGCTTTTTCAAAAATATCTGCAGCACACATGACTATGAGGATGATGTTGAAACAATTCGCGCCGCCAGGTCGGCGGGGCTATCAGTTTGCGCGGGCGCTCTGATCGGCATGGGTGAGAGCATTTCTCATCGCATCGAACTTGCTGAAACTTTGAGAAAACTGAATGTCGATTCAGTTCCTCTGAATATTCTCAATCCTGTCAAGGGAACGCCTCTAAGCCACATGAGAGCATTGCCGCCAATGGAAATCCTTATGACAATAGCTATCTTCCGTTTTATGCTCCCGGATAAAGACATCAAGCTTTGTGGCGGCAAGGAAAGAAATCTGCGTCAATTACTTCCTCTGGGTATTTTATCCGGCGCAAATTCTCTTATGACGGGAAACTATTTAACCACAAAAGGACGTGACAGTTCTCTGGACCATGAAATGATTATGGATCTGGGATTAATCCCCACGCGAGAACAGATTAAATGCAAATGCGATGCAGGAAAGATTAATACCTGCAAACCCAAAACTGTTCTAAAGTAAAATAATCAATTACTGTTATATCTGTCTTTTGTCCAGTACCCGCGCGATTTTTCCTTTCTGCCGCAAAAGACTTTTTGATTCAACCAGTTTGACATCAACATTAATGCCGGTAACCGAAGCTATGCGTTTTTTAATCGCTTCCAGAAAAGATCTCTGCTTTTGCAACTCCAGAGAAAATATTTTATCTGTAACTTCAATAACCACCTCCAGATTGTCCATAGAACCTTTTCTTTCCACAACTATCTGATAGGGTGTTTCACCCTGCGCCACACTGAAAAGAGCGTCCTCTATCTGCGAAGGGAAAACATTTACTCCTCTGATAATGAGCATGTCATCTGAACGCCGTGTTATTTTTTTCATACGTGCCAGAGTACGGCCGCATTCACATAGAGCATAATCGATACTGGTAATATCCCCCGTCCTGTAACGGATCATGGGAAAGGCTTCTCTGGTCAGTGTTGTCAGAACCAGTTCGCCTTCGGAACCGGCAGGCAACACCTCTCCCGTTTCAGGATTAACAATCTCAGGAATGAACGAGTCTTCATAAATATGCAAACCTTTTTTACACGAACATTCGCCGGCAACACCTGGACCGATTACTTCGGAAATACCGTAATTGTCGGTTGCACTCAAAAGCAATCTTGTTTCAATTTCTTCACGCATTTTCTCCGACCATGGCTCCCCGCCAAACAATCCCACTTTCAGAGAAAGAGACTTGGGATCGATTCCAAGTTGCTCAATGCGATCGGCCAGAGCAATGGCGTAACTGCACGTGCTGACCAGCGCGGTTGTCTTATAATCCTGCATAATCATAATCTGCTTGTCCGTATTTCCGGTCCCCATCGGTATAACCGAAGCGCCGATAGCCTCCGCACCGTAATGCACGCCGAAAGCTCCTGTAAAAAGACCGTAACGGAAAGTTATCTGCACCACATCATCATGAGTCACACCGGCGGCAGTCATGAAACGCGCCGCCAGATTAGACCATATTTTTATGTCATTTTTCGTGTAACCCATAACTATAGGCTTACTGGTGGTCCCGGACGAAGAATGAATGCGCACTACTTCTCTTAGCGGTACGGCAAACATGCCGTATGGATAATTTACGCGCAGGTCTTCCTTCGTTGTAAAAGGCAGTCTGGTTAAATCGGATAAAGAACGGATGTCTTCAGAAATAATACCGGAATCGTTAAATATTTTCCGGTAATGAGTAACATTCTTGTATACTCTGTTGATTATGGCCTGAAGTCTTTCCAGTTGAAGTTGTTCAAGCTCATCCCGCGACATGCACTCATGAGTTGCGTCCCAGATATTCATAAATAACCTCCCGGAAAGCTGTTAAAAAACAACCATATGTTTCATTGTGCCGCGTCCTTCCCCGGCGTTCACCGGTGGCTGGCTTGTGCAGCGTATGTCAAAAGTACGCTTCACTCCCGGGGAACTTGCACACCTTGCATCTGGCCATTTTAAACAGCTTGATTAATTTTTAAAACTTCTTCCTTCATCATGTAAAAAAATTGCCATTTTTCTATAAATGAAAAAGCCTTTTCATTGGGCTGTTCAAAAATGCTCAGGTACAAGGCGCACAATAACCGAATCGCGAGGCGTATAATTAATATACGTTGAGCGGTTCGGTTTGAAGTGCAACGCAGTAGATGAGCGTTTTTCAACAGCCCCTTTATCTCTCCCATATCTCTTTTTTATCTTTGCCCAAATACGCCCTTTGAACATCTTTATTTCCCAGCAATTCAGTGGACGTGCCTTCTAAAATCAGATGACCGTTTTCCATCACATAGCCGCGATTAGCCATCTTCAGGGCCGCCCGTGCGTTTTGTTCGACCAGCAGAACAGTTGTTTTCTTTTCCAGTGACAAATTTTCAATAACCCGAAAAATTTCCTGAACCACCATTGGAGCCAGCCCCATCGAAGGCTCATCCAGAAGCATCAGTTTCGGTCTGGTCATAAATGCCCGGCCGATAGCGAGCATCTGCTGCTCTCCTCCCGATAACGTTCCGGCAAGTTGTTTTCGCCTCTCCCTCAGTATCGGAAACAAATCGAAAACCATTTCTTTGTTTTTTTTCACTTCATCCCCGCCACCCAGCACTTTGTGTTTCAAATATGCTCCCAATTCCAGATTATCCTCGACAGAAACAGGTTTAAAAACCTGCCTGCCTTCCGGAACCTGGGAAATGCCCATTCTGACAATCTGGTGCACAGCTAGATTATTTATACGAATATCATTAAAAAATATATCGCCGCTGCGCGGAGGCACCACTCCGGACAAAGAATTAAGAAGCGTTGTTTTACCGGCTCCGTTAGCGCCGATGAGAGTTACTATTTCTCCTTCAGTCAAATGAAGAGAAACGTTCTTCAGCGCCTGCGCCTGACCGTAATAGGTATTAATATTTTTTATCTTCAGCATAGCAATCTTGTAAAAAGTCCATATGCAGCGTTGTGCTGCATATTTTGTCACTGCGGCGTACACTAAAAAGCACGCCTCGTTCCTCAATATTTGCACGCCTTGCCTCTGGAACTTTTTACAAAATCGCTAATTGCAATTTTTAGTTCCATGCTGCGGAGGCAACCGTAAATGAATATTCCCCGCTGTTTACGAAATGACAAAGCTGTCATCAGTCCGATCCTAAATATGCAGAAATCACAGCAGGGTTTTCCTGTATCTCCCGCGGTGTTCCCTCGGCCAGTTTTTTTCCCAAATTCAAAACAACGATGGAATCACATATATCCATAACCAGATCCATATCATGCTCCACAAGCACTATAGTAATGCCTGATTCCCTTATCCTGCGGATCAGCAAGGAAAGTTCCGCGGTTTCCCTGCTGTTCAAACCGGCTGCCGGTTCATCCATCAAAATAACCTGCGGCCGGGCGGCAAGTGCGCGGGAAATCTCCAACAGTCTTCCCTTGCCGAAAGGTAAATTTCCGGCCATCATATCGGCAAGATCAGTCATGCCTGTAAACTCCAACCACTCCATGCTCTTCTCTCTGATATATTTTTCTTCCTTTATCTGACCAGGCAGTTTGAAAGCGCAGGATAAAATACCGCTTCTGCTTTTAGTGTGCAGACCGACCATAACATTTTCCAAAACCGTCATCTGTCCGAACAGCTCTACATTTTGAAATGTTCGCACCAGACCGAATCCGGCAAGCGTCTCCGTTTCAAAAAAAGAAATATTCTTTTCACCAAGATAAACTTCTCCTGATGTCTGGGTATAAAGACCGGTTACAATATTAAAAAGCGTAGTCTTGCCTGCTCCGTTAGGACCTATAACACCGGTTATCGATCCGTCGTTCACGGAAAACGATACATCTTCCAGCGCGGTCAGTCCTCCAAAAACTTTTGTTATACCGTTAAGCCTGAGCATGGTCATCTTTCTTTCTTCTTATTTTGTCCACGATAAACTCCGTTATCAGTCCAAGTCCGCTGATAAGACCGCCTGGCATAAACATGGTCATTAAAATCAGCATCAATCCATAAACAACAATATCAAGATTCTGAAAAACTCGCAGTAATTCCGGCAGCATCGTTAAAATTGCCGCTCCCAGAAATGATCCGTAAATGCTTCCGAGACCACCAACAACAACCATTGTCAGCAGTTCAACGGAAAAATTGAACCCGAACGATGCCGGAGCGATAAAAGTCATGATATGGGCATAGAGACTCCCGGCAATTGCGGAAATAATCGCGGAAACCGTAAAAATCTGCACTTTTAAAATTCTGGCGTTAACACCCATGACACGTGCGGCCACTTCCGAATCATTAATGGCTCTGAGCGCCCGCCCTATTCTTGACTGGGACAAATTGATGGATAATAGCATAACGGCCAGAGCAAACAACCAGACCAGATAATAATTATTCAGATCATTATCAAAAACCAGCGAACCGATATGAAGATTGGGTATTCCCGATAAACCCGAAGGCCCTCCCGTTAAATCAACAGTTTCGTTAAAAACAATATACATGATGATACCGAAACCAAGTGTGGCCATTGCCAGATAATGCCCTTTTAGTTTCAAAATGGGAAAGCCAATGACAAAAGCAAGAACTCCGGCGCACAAAGCCGCCAGAATCATAACAATGAATGGATCAACCGGAAATCTGGACGTGATTATACCGGAGACATATGCTCCCATGCCAAAGAAGGCGGCGTGCCCCAAAGATATCTGGCCGGCGTATCCCAGAAGAAGATTCAGCCCGATTGCCAGCATTGTATTTATGCCGACGAAAACAAGCACATTTAAAAAATAATTGCCTTTCAAAAATAACGGCGCCGAAAGCACTGCCGCCGCGAAAATCAGGAAAATCAGTATCTGCCGTTTTTTTTCCGTTATCATATTCATTTTAAAATTACCGGATCATAAAACATTTGATCCCCCGAAAAACCTTATGGAAAGTTAAAATCTTTCCGTTTCCTTTTTACTAAACAACCCTTCCGGCCGGATAAAGAGTATCAGCAGTAAAATAATAAAGGCAATGGCGTCTTTATAGCTGGCGGAAATAAAACCGGCGCCAAGAGATTCCAGCAAACCCAGCAGAAGCCCGCCCATCAGTGTTCCCATACCGCTGCTCATTCCGCCGATGATTACCGCGCAAAAACCCTTCAGTCCGAGCATGACGCCGACATCATAGGAAGCCATGGTCAGAGGAGCAATGATTATTCCAGCCATTGAGCCGATAGCCGAACTGAGAGCAAAAGAGAGCAAAACCATACTTTTAACATTGATGCCGACCAGCCCGGCAGCGCGGGGGTTATAAGAACAGGCGCGCATGGCTTTGCCGGCAATGCTGTAATTAAAGAAGATCCTGCTTCCTATAATGATTAAAACCGTTACACCGAAAATCCAGAGGTGCTGGGGAAGGATGGTCGCACCTGCTATATAAAGAGGATCGTTGCTTGAAAAAGCGGGCAGAGCGTGGGTATCTTTTCCCCAGATAAGCATGGCCGTACCACGTATAAAAATACTCGCACCGATAGTGATAATGATCAGACTGAGCGGCTTGGCATCCTTCAGAGGCCTGATGGCGAGACGTTCAAAACAGATACCGACAATTGTTGAAATAATAATGGCCAGAATTATAGCCGGTACCAGCGGCAATGCAAAAGTATTCAGAAAAAAAACCGTTAACATTGCGCCGAGCATTACAAACTCGCCCTGAGCGAAGTTGATGATACCGGTTGAGTTATAAATTATGGCAAAGCCGAAACCAATCAGGGCATAAATAGATCCGTTGGAAAGGCCTGAAAAGATATATTGATATAATTGCTGAAAGCTGTCCATTATAATACCATTTATAAATCAAAGCGCTATTTTTGTCTGCAAAGACTGTTTTGCATTCACGGAATTGCCGGGTTACTCAATGTATTGTCAGATACGCATCGCAACCCTCATCCATTTGTCTCAATATCATTTTTGATTTATAAATGGTATAAATTTATGTTGTAATCCATTGATAAAAAATATCAGAGCTGTACGGGCTTTTCAGCCCGTACAGCCGCTTACTATTTTTATCGATTTTCAGTTGATTGATTACTTTTTACTTGACCAATGTCCAATCACCTTTTTGAATACGCACCAGAACAAAGGCATCACTGGTCAAACCGGCATGATCCTGCGGAGAATAACTGAATGTTCCACCGATACCGGCAAACTTCTTAATTTTTTCTAGTTGGTCACGAATTGCAGATGGAGCAAAGCCTCCCTGTTCCATCGCTTTCTTGAGCAACATAACCGCGTCATACGCATGACCGCCGAAATGATCGCCTTCCACTTTGTAATGTTCTCTGTATTTATTTACATAGTTCATCAGAGCTTTTTTCTGCGGATCAGACTTGGGCAACTGATCCGCAACAATTACTCTTCCTGAAGGAAGAATAATTCCTTCGGCGCCTTCACCGGCAAGTTCTATAAATCTTTTCGAAGAAACGCCGTGACTCATATACAAAGGAATTTTTATACCCAGTTGTTTGGCGTTTCTGGCAACGGTTGCCGGTCCGGGATTGGTTCCCCAGCAGATAATCGCCTGAGCTGCGCTCGGGCGTATTTTGGTCAGCTGAACCGTCATATCCGTATCTTTCGGACCATACGTTTCATCCGAAACTATATTTATGTCAAATTCCTTGGCCTGCAATTTAAGCTGTTCCCTGCCGGAAGAACCGAAACCGTCAGAGACAGTGAGTATGGCAATTTTATTAATCTTCTGTTTCTGTAAATTTTTATAAATTTTCATTACAGCAAGAACATCGTTTTGTGCTGTTTTAAATACCCATTTTTTTACCGGGTCGGTTATTTTGATTCCCGCCGCGCAGGAAACAAGAGGTATTTCAGCCTTTTCGACAACGGGAATTACTGCCATGCTATCGCCCGTCGTGCTGGGACCGATAATGGCTACAACCTTGTCGTCTTTAATCAGCTTGTTAACAGCCTGCACAGCCTTGGTGGCATCGCCTTGAGTGTCATATACTATAAGTTCCAGTTTACGACCTTTTATTCCACCGGCTTTATTTATTTCCGCCACCATCATTTGCGCCGTATTGCGTTCCGGTTCACCAAGGAATGAAGCGGGACCGGACACGGAAAATAATGCGCCGATTTTGACAGGAGGAGCGGCAAAGACTGCTCCGGCCATTAAAAAACTGAAAAACAAGACAAAAATTGCTCTGAAAATATTTCTCGACATACACACCTCCACTTAAAATTTAGTCAACTATTGATAATCCGCAATTTAAGAAATCAACGAAATCTTTTGTTTTACATCAGTAGGTTTAATACAATCTGCTTTCAAATGATCCCTGCACAGGACCTCATAAAAAGAGATAATATAAAAAACAAATAAAAACATCTGGAGTTAAATCCGATTTGTCCGTGGATTATTCCACCAGATAATTACAGCCAACTTCTTAATATTTTTGCTGATTTGTAAATCACAGATAAAACTTCATGTCAAACGAAAAATAAAACCGCATTCGCCGCCTGATAAAGAGCATACAGATCTTTTACATGTTCTTTTTGCTAAACAACCGGTATTTTTATCATAAATGAAGTTCCCTTTCCTACTTCGCTTTTAACCGTAATTTCTCCTTTATGTCTCTGAACTATTTCATAAGTAATACTAAGACCCAAACCAGTTCCTTTACCCACATCTTTGGTTGTAAAAAAAGGCTCGAATATTCTGGCAAGATTCTTTTGCGGTATTCCACAACCGGTATCAGACACTTCCATCCAGATTGAATCGTCTTTATACCATGTCTTAATATTGATTATCCCCTTCTTAACGATGGAATTGACAGCATTAATCAAAAGATTAACAAATATCTGACTCATCTGTCCGGCATAACACTTTATAAGAGGCAGTTTGCCGTAATCTTTTTCCAGGGTGCATTTATATTTCAGTTCGTTCCAGACTATGGTAATGGCACTATCGATACATTCATTGATATCGGCGTTCTTATATTCTCCTTCGTCCATTCGGGAAAAGCAATTAAGTTCGTGGACTATTTTTTTCACTCTTTCCGAACCATCGAGAGACTCTTTGATAAGATTTTTGACATCTTCTATAACATAATCCAGTTTTAATTCTTCCCGCTTTTTATTAATTTTCCTGACAGCAGCCGCGTCTTTAAAGGATTTGATCGCTTCCGACTGGGCCTGGATAAAGTCCATTAAACGATGAATATACTTATCCAGCGTTCCGAGATTGCTTAGTATAAATGACATGGGATTGTTCACTTCATGGGCCACACCGGCGGCAAGCTGTCCTATTAAAGCCATCTTCTCCTGCTGAAGAATTTTTAACTGGGACGTTTTAAGCTCTTCATGAGTTTTTTCCAATTTTTCCAGGGCAAACTGGATGTCTTTTCTGTTTGCTTCAATCTCGGAGTTTTTCCTAATCAGTTCTTCCTGATTCTTCTTCAATGCGGCTTCCATCTGCCTGCGCTGGGTCACGTCCCGGGAAATGCCCCGAAATCCTATAGGCACGTCGTCGGTGTTTCTTATGATGGAAATCAAAGCTTCGAAAATAATTTTCGTCCCGTCTTTTCTGGTGGCTACCAAATCCATCAGATTAATCTGTTCATTTGTCTTGTAGCTTTTATTCACTGCCTGCCACAGTGTTTCAAGCATAGAATCATCCACAAACTTCCGGTATTCCTGTCCGATTAATTCCTCACGGGCAAATCCCAGAGAATTACACATTGCATTATTAACAACGGTAAACCTGCCTTGAGTATCGGCTTCATAATAAGCGTCTTTTATATCTTCAAGAAGAACGCGGTGTTTTTCCTGATTCTCGCGTATTGTCTCCTGTTGCTCTTTACGTTCAAACTCCCTGCGCTCCACCTGTCTGCGCTGTCCTCTCCGGCGCTCAACCTGTCTGCGATCTTCATGTCTGCGTTCTTCATTTCTGCGTTCAACAAAAGGTTTATCCATAACTTTCCTCCCGGCAAAAATACCAATCGGTTTTACCTGACAATTTCCCTGAAAATCAAAACCGGCATGACATCAATCATCTTCCTTTAACGCAGGTGTTTTATCTTCCAGCGGAACTTCGACGGTTAACGCCTCGTCAGGAGTCGCTTCAACAGTCTTCAGTTTATTGGAAAGGGTCCGCGTTTTTCTCTGCGCATCGTCCACTGAACTTGCGGCCTGCTCCAGCTTCTTGCGCACGGTATCCAGCGTGTCGCCGAATCGGCTAAACGCCGTTTTTACCTCACCCAGAACTTTCCAGATTTCGCCGGAATGCTTTTGTATGACCAGCGTCCTGAAACCCATCTGCAAACTGTTTAAAAACGCGGCAAAGGTTGTTGGACCGGTAACAACTATATGGAACTCCCGCTGCAACTGCCCGACAAGAGCCGTGCGTCGGATAACTTCCGCATAAAGCCCCTCCGACGGCAGAAACATAACGCCGAAATCCGTTGTTTTGGGCGGCGCGATATATTTCTGGAAAATGTCTCTGGCGGCTTTTTTGATACTTGTCTCCAGTTGCCGGACAGCATCATCCGCCGAAGCGGCATCAGCCTTTTCCTGAGCTTCCAGCAAGCGATGATAATCTTCCACCGGAAACTTGGCATCCACGGGAATCAATACGGAATCGGCAGGAGAATCGCTTTGTCCGGGAAGCTTGATGGCAAATTCAACGAAATCACTTCCGTTTTCATTTATCCTGACATTCTTTAAGTATTGCTCAGGAGAAAGTATTTCTTCCAGAAGAGCGCCAAGTTGGACTTCTCCCCATGTGCCGCGAGCCTTAACATTGGTCAACACCTTCTTCAGATCACCGACTCCGGCGGCCAGATTGCGCATATCGCCCAACCCCTGATGAACCAGTTCCAGCCGTTCGGAAACCTGCCTGAATGATTCACCCAGGCGCTTCTCCAGCGTGCTTTGCAGTTTTTCATCAACAGTTTCACGCATACGGTCCAGCTGGCGGGCGTTGTCTTCCTGAATTTGTCTGAGCTTTTCGTCAATGACCAGACGGATATCCTCTATCTTTTTCTCGCTGTTTGCACCAAGCAGCGACATCTGCCGGGAGAAACTTTCCAGTTGATCATTTTGTATTCTGGATATTTCAGTAATGCTTTTCTGAACTGTATCGCCGAATGATTTCAGCGATGCCGTTAGTTCCGTTCTTTCCTGCTGTGAAGACGTCTGTGCCTCTGTTCGCGAACGCGCTATTTCGTCGCGCACCGAACGATCTGTTCTTTCCTGAAAATTTAGTAGATTGTCCATTTTGTTTATAAGCGGCGTGATATCAAAATTACGCCCCGCCCGCCAATATAAAAGGACAAAGCCGATAAGCAGGGCTATAATTAATACAATAAGAATTGCTTCCATTTTTCTCCGTAATCAGCCGGCAAAATTAATAAGGAAAGAAATCTCCGGAAATGATGTCAGAATATAACGGTTAAAATACCGGTATGTCAAGCGAAATGACTATATTTCGTTTCTGTCTCAAGCGCTTTCAGGCAGCGAAGAGAAAATCAGGATAACGCTGCGTTAAAACCAGAAAAACAGGCAAACCCGAAAGCTCGAACTGCATTGTTTTTTAGAACTAATTAATTTCCATACAATTTATTTATGCCGGAACATATTTGTAAGTTGCATAATTTACGTCTTTTGGGTATAACTTGTGCGTTCGCATAATTTTGCGGGTTAAAATCAGATTATTGTAAGGTTGAACATGGCCAGTAGAATTGAAGTTGGTTTTAAAAAAGGTATTCGCGATGCTTTAGGGGAAAAAATAAAAAAACGGATCGCTGACAATTTTTCCCTTCCGGTCGAAAAAGTAAGCACGATTGAAGTTTACACAATCGCCGGTGATTTAACCAAAAAAGAATTAAAAAAGGCGGCAGCAGGTCCACTCTCCGATCCGGTAATTCAGAATTTTTCCATGAACATTCCTCTGGCTCGTGATTTCGACTGGCTGATTGAAGTCGGCTTTCGCCCGGGTGTTACTGACAACGTGGGCAAAACCGCACGTGAAGCGATTAAATTGCTTCTGGGCGGCGATGTAGAATCGCGTGAAATCGGCGTCTATACTTCCCGTCAATATCTTATCAGCGGGAAAATAACCGGAGATGACGCGGGAAGAATTGCTTCCGGTCTCTTAGCCAACGATTTGATTGAACGCCATCAAATAATTTCTCAAAAAGATTTTGATTTTTCCCGGGGGATACCGGCCCATATTCCAGTTGTATCGGACAGGACACAACCCGTGGTGGAAGAAATAGATCTTACAGGGGCCAGCGACGAGGAACTTTTAAAAATCAGCACGGAAAGGATTCTAGTCCTGAATCTGCGGGAAATGAAGGCCATTCGTGATTATTACCGCAATAAAAAAATCATTGCCGCAAGAGAGAAAACGGGGCTTGGCCCAAAAGTAACGGATGTAGAGTTGGAATGTCTGGCGCAAACATGGTCGGAACACTGCAAGCATAAGATATTTAACAGTCTTATAAATTACACTGACGGACAAAAGAGAATGAAAATTGATTCTCTTTTCAAAACATATATCAAAGGCTCCACGCAAAAAATACGCAAAGCAAAAGGGAAAAAAGATTTTTGCCTCTCCGTTTTCGTTGATAACGCCGGTATTATAAAATTCAACGATGATTTCAATCTGGTTTTTAAAGTAGAAACTCATAATTCTCCTTCCGCCCTTGATCCTTACGGCGGAGCACTCACCGGCATTGTCGGCGTCAACCGCGACCCCTTCGGTACGGGCATTGGAGCGAAACTTATCTTCAATACAGACGTTTTTTGCTTCGCCTCTCCGTTTCATAAAAAGAATTTGCCTCCGCGCATTCTTCATCCGCGCCGCGTATACGAAGGCGTGCGCGAAGGAGTGGAGCACGGGGGAAACAAAAGCGGCATACCCACAGTCAACGGCAGCATCGTTTTTGATGAACGGTTTCTGGGTAAACCCCTTGTATATTGCGGAACCGCCGGTATAATGCCCGCGCGAATTAAAGGAAAAACTACGCACCAGAAAGAGATTAAGCCTCAAGATCTGATAGTTATGACGGGCGGACGTATCGGCAAGGACGGCATTCACGGAGCGACATTCTCCTCTGAAGAACTGCACGAAGGTTCTCCTGTGACGGCGGTGCAGATTGGCGATCCCATCACTCAAAAGAAAATGACCGATTTTCTGCTTATCGCCCGTGATCGCGCACTTTACCGCGGAATTACTGACAACGGAGCGGGCGGACTTTCTTCTTCCGTGGGTGAAATGGCCACCTACTCCGGCGGATGCGAACTGGACCTTACTCACGCTCCCCTGAAATACGCAGGTCTTCAGCCGTGGGAGATTCTTGTTTCCGAAGCGCAGGAGAGAATGACACTCGCGGTCGATCCGAAAAAAATAAAACAATTTTTAGAACTTGCCCGGAAGATGGATGTGGAAGCGACCATTTTAGGAAAGTTCACCGACTCGGGGAAATTTCACGTCCTTTTCGGCGGAAAAACAGTCGCGTATCTGGACATGGAATTTCTTCACTCCGGTGTTCCTCAGATGCAGCTCAATGCCAGATGGAAGCCGCCGAAAAACAAAGAACCGCACATAAAACCTCTGCGAAATTACAACATGGAACTAAAAAGAATGCTCGCACGCCTGAACATCTGCTCAAAAGAATCAGTAGTGCGCCAGTACGATCACGAAGTTCAGGGCGGATCTGTAATCAAACCGCTTGTCGGCGCGCAAAATGACGGCCCGTCGGATGCCGCGGTAATAAGGCCTCTTTTGAATTCCATGGAAGGTGTTGTCGTCGCGCATGGCATCTGCCCGCGCTACAGCGACATTGACACTTACCACATGACTGCCTGCGCCATCGACGAAGCCATACGCAACGCCGTGGCAGTCGGCGCCGATATCGACAATCTGGCGGGGCTTGATAATTTCTGCTGGTGCGATCCGGTTAAATCCTCAAAAACGCCTGACGGCGAATATAAACTGGCGCAGCTCGTTCGCGCCAATATGGCGATTTACGATTACACAACGGCATTAGGTGTTCCCTGCATTTCCGGCAAGGACAGCATGAAAAATGATTATCAGATCGGCAAAACGAGAATATCCATTCCGCCGACGATTCTTTATTCCGTTATCGGCGGGATAAAAGACGTGCGTAAAGCCGTCACTATGGACGCGAAAAAACCGGGCGACCTGGTATATGTCATCGGCGAAACTAAAGATGAGATGGGCGGCTCGGAATGGTTCGCTCTTCATAATTTTACCGGCAATAATGTCCCCCGTGTGAATGCCATTAAAGCCCGCAAAATTTACCGTTCCCTGCATAAAGCAATACAGAAGGGTATTATTGCTTCCTGTCACGATTGTTCCGACGGCGGGATGGCTGTGGCACTTGCCGAAACATCAATTGCCGGAGAAATGGGTATGGATATTGACTTAAATTCCGTTCCTTATGAAGGGAAAAAAAGAGACGATTATATTTTATTTTCGGAATCCGCCAGCCGTTTTATCATCACCATTCATCCGGAGGAGCAGCGTAAGCTGGAAAAAATTATGGATGGAAACATTACAGGACTTATAGGCGTTGTCACCGGAGACGGGTTATTTCAGATGACCGGCATGAACGGCAGATTAATCATTAAAGAAAAGATAAAAAAACTTAAAGAGGCATGGCAAAAGCCCCTTAATTTTTAAAAGCAGGATTTATATATGCCCCGTAAAGTAAAAGCGATAGTATTGACCGGCAACGGCACGAACTGCGAAATGGAAATGGCGCAGGCATGTAAGATGGCCGGCGCTGATGTTGTGGACATAGTTCACATAAGCGAACTGCTGTATGGAGAAAAGCGTCTTGACGATTATTCCTTTCTCAATCTGCCGGGCGGTTTTCTCGACGGCGACGATCTGGGCTCAGCCAAAGCAGGCGCCAACAGATTTCTCTGCGCCAAAGTCATGGGCAGCAGGGATTTTCTTCTGAATCAGCTGCTTAAATTTATCAATGCAGGAAAATTAATTTTAGGAGTCTGCAACGGTTTTCAGTTGATGATTAAACTGGGATTGCTGCCGGCGCTGGAAGGCAATTATACCGGACAAAGCGCTACTTTAACTTATAATGATTCGGGGCGTTTTGAAGATCGCTGGGTTTATCTGAAAGCAAATGCGAAAAGCCCCTGTGTTTACACCGGGGGTGTTGATATTTTATATCTGCCTGTACGTCATGGCGAAGGGAAATTTATCCCTCAAAGTTCCTCTATTCTCCGGGAGATAGAATCCAAAAATATCTGTGCTCTTCAATACTGCGGATCCGACGGCCTGCCGGCAATGGATTATCCGGCCAACCCTAACGGCTCAATCAACTCCATTGCGGGAATTTGCGACGAATCCGGACGGCTTTTCGGCCTGATGCCTCATCCCGAAGCTTATCTTTATCGCGTCAATCATCCCCGCTGGACAAGGGAAAAACTGCCTGAAGAAGGTCAGGGACTGTTATTTTTCCGTAATGCGGTAAACTTTATCCGCTCAAAAGAGTTTTAATTATTTTGAAATCACAGAATTTTCGCGTCTCGATTTTGATGTGGGAATTGAATGCCTCCGCCAAGTTAGGGCGTTCGCGCTCACTGCAAAATTTAAAATTATTCTTATATTATTTCTTTCCCCTGTAGTACTGATATTCTCCGGGCTTATCCATTATTAATTTATACTCCCGTTCGGAAACGGCAAGCGCGGGATCCATTTTATTGCCGAAAATAATTTGTCTTGCCGCTTCATCGTGAATATAACTTAAATCTTCCGGTTTTAATTTCAAATTGTTCAATACTTGCCCGTTTTCCTTGGAAACCACAAACATAACTTTTTCATACCACAAGTCATTGAAATCGTTAAGGACATAACTCATATCGCCTCTCCATGGGTCAGTCAGAAAGATGTGTCCATCGTGAATTCCCCGGAAAACGACAAAATGACGGAATTCCATGATTTTTATAGGAATGATGCAAGGCGTGGTGAGAGACTTCAAATCATCCAGCTCCGCTTTGTATCCTTCAGCCTGATAACCGAGCACTTTAACAAATTTTTTCATATCCAGAAGAGAAAATGCCTGGCGTTTATTTATCTGGTTTATGTCGCCATAATGAAGAAGCCCCTGGATAACCTGCTTTTCGGTAAATTTTTCTCCCAGATAAAAATTAAGAAGAATTGCCAAGGCGGCGGAACCGCAGGAAAAATCGTAACTCTGCTTTATTAAATGATCTTTGTTCAGTTCCGAGACCGGGTTTACATAAGCACGGATAAGCCCCGGTCCTGGTCCGGGAACAGCAATGTTAATTTCCGATTTCGGCTGATCCAGAACAGGATAAACGCTGGAAGTAAATGATGCAAGTACTGCAAATATGGCGGCGATTACTAGCGCTCCCACGAAGAGGACCACCTCCGATTTTATTTAACAAGTTAACTTTTAGCCTGAATCTTTCAGCAGACGTTTAAACCAATAGACAAATTCTTAATTTCTTATTAATTTGAAATTCAATTACTTAATTAATAGCCGGCACTGTTAAGGTTTCTGATAGTAAGTTTTAACGTGTACAAATTCATGTTATCCGAAATAAAAGGGCCAAAACTAAAGCCGTTCATGGTGAAACTTCTAACTCTCTGATTTCCGGACATGGGCGCAGATATCTTTAATATAGTGCCGTTAGTGGTGTTGCTGCCGACATCTATTGTAGCGTAGCTCACAGAGTCTACGTTGTTGCCTCCTATTATCATGTTTCCGTACGGAGTATCCCAAGTTGAAGCGTTGTTTAGAAGCATGGAAGTCGCCCCCGTTTTATCGTAAGTATCATTTGCGGCATACATATATATGCCGGATACACTCACAAGTGCACTTGTACCAGTACCATAAGTCCATGTCAAATTGTCTATATACATTGCCTGCTCCGAATATATATCAATACCTGTTGAACCGGAGTGACTCCCTATACGAACAAAAGGAGTGCCTCCCATGGTATAGTTAGGAGTTATCCCTGTGACACTCGTGCCCATATAAATACCTGAAATAGAGAGACTGCCAAGATTGTCGGCCAGGGTGCCTGATGCCGTATTGGCCGTCATACTACCATTACTATACGTCCTCGCATAATAGATACTGCTCACAGTTAAATTAGGTGCGTAAACGCGCATATTCGTTATAGTGGGTGTAGTCATATAGAGCCATGTTCTGCCAGCGCTTGTCCCGACATCTGTATTAGCGCTTCCGGTTACACTGATATTTCCACCGGAGCCATTATCAATGGTAAAAACCGAAGATTGTATGTAGTCTCCGGCTTCATTAGAAATTTTTAGAGTATCGGCAACTACTCTGACCGTCACATTCAGGTCCATGCTTACTCCGGCTTCGCCTTCAACCTGTGACAGATAATCATCTTCCATCACTTTCATTTTTGCATAAACAGAAGGACCGTATACTGACACAGCAAAAAACAGTAAGAAAACCGAGATAAAAGCCACAACTTTTATGTTATAGCGTAACATCATTTTTTCTCCCCACAGCTTCCTGCTTCTTTTTCCACATTCTCATACGGCCACTAACTGCGCCGGAAATTTTAACCCTACAGATCTCAGTGAGTTTATATAGATCAGTGGGCATAAACTGTAACTGTGCCACCTAAATACGTCCTGAATCCTGTTAAAGTAACAATCGCCAGATTGCTGGAGGCATTGTCAAGCGATTTTATATTGTCAAGTTTCAATGTTGCAACAATATTCATACCCGCACTGCCGCCAACCGTAATCGCCGGCAAAGCAATTTGCATACGTGTCTGAGTGCCGCTGGTACCGACATCAATGTTCATGGAACCATTAAAATCAACAGAATTGCCAGCTGCATCACTGGCTATGGTGACGCCCCTTACACCAAAATAACCGGGACTGTTATAGCCACCAGCGTAAAAGGTGTCAAAGCTGCTGTTCGGAACGCCGTCCGAGTCACCCCATGATATCGTACTTACGTTCAGGCCACTAACTCGAAAATTGGTGAAATCTATACTGACACCAGACTGAGCTATTACGCTATCCAGATCGGTATCGGTAATAGCGGTCCTGGCAGATGACGCCAAAGGTATCATTACAAATGCCAGGATTATTGCTAACACTAAAATTCTTTTCATTTTCACCTTTACGATGTCAGCAAACCCATAAGTACTGTATTTAATTAGTTCGGAATAAGGGGCACTTCACGTGCCCCTTTATTCAATCTATAAACTATCCGGCCGCAAACGCACCGGAAAGCACCCTCATATTAATGGGCGTAAATCTGTACTGAACCGGTTATCGTTGCCTGCAATCCGGCCATGTAGGACTGACCAAGCGTACCAACGCCTGT
>Ga0153915_10000169_pt1 | contig 58521 bp, 37 predicted proteins | sample Opewatmetagenome_2_FD_107003 | JGI IMG/M metagenome (GOLD analysis project Ga0153915, IMG submission 107003) | Freshwater wetland microbial communities from Ohio, USA - Open water 3 Core 3 Depth 3 metaG | ecosystem: Environmental > Aquatic > Freshwater > Wetlands | place: USA: Ohio, Lake Erie...
ATCGAACCCAAAAGGGTCTCCAGACTTCGCCGCGAATACGCGCTTGTTGAACATCTCTATGCTGAAGAGGCGCCCTTCACTCATTCCCTCATTCTGGCCAGGGCCAATGACAACAGTCTGCCCAGTTTTGAACACCCCCGACATCACCGTACCAGTCACTACTACATTCGTTCCTCTTATGCCGCGGTAGACCTTGTCCACATAGGCACGTGCCGGACCGCTGGGATCGCCGCTCCTGGTGCTCACAGGGAGCAGCCTTAGCACCTCTATAAGGAGGGCCATCGACGATAAGTCGGTCGCCGCGAATTGCAGCACAGGCACGATTACTCCATTCCCGATTTCTTTGACCACAGGCGGAACTTCGTCACTGCTCCTAACGTTGACTGGTATCTTTCCTATTTCCTTTAGAGTCTCACGAACCAGATTGTCTACTAGGGCCAAGTCTTCCCGGCTTGCCTTGTCCGCTTTAGAGAGTATGACCATGAGGGGCGCACCCCTGCTCGACATGAGAATGAGATGCTCCCGGGTTATATCGTCCAGCCGCGCTCGGCCTCCACCTATCTGCTCACTCTGTATGAGGCGGGCTTCATCCGGGATGGGAACAAGGACAAGTCCGTAGGCGGCATCGCCTCCGAGGATGCTTCGTATCATCGTCTTGCTGTGCTCCATGTGACCTGGCGCGTCAAAGAAGGTCACAATCCTTGCCGACTGGTCAAGTGCTCGGCCGGCCTCTTCCTTGTCGAGTGGGTTTTCAAGGTGTACAGCTCTGCCATCTTGAGCAAACCCCATGAAGGCCAGATGTATGTCGGCTGTCTGCCCTCTGGTGATTTCCTGAGGGTGCTTGAGCAGAAAGGATCTTGCCTTCCCACTGCCATCATCGACAGCTCCAGTGACTAGGCAGCCCACCAGAGTAGACTTGCCCGAACTCACTCTTCCTGCGATGTTAATCGAACACGTTTCTTTGATTTCGGGTGCGGGAATCCTCTTCAGCAGATAGGATCCCACGTAACCCTTTGCGGTTTCAACTCGATCTTTCTCGACGATGTCGACTCCTGCTTCCTTGCAGATCTCCGATAGCACCTCTTCTGCTAGTTCTATTCCCTCCTCGCTCAGGCCATCGATTCTCCATTCACTGCCCTTGACATCTTCTATACCTACAAGCAGCCTCCCCTCAAAAGGATCCTCACATGTCATGTATCTTATCCGTGTCACGAGTTTCTGGAGTCTGTCGGGCTTCAGGTCTGCCCTAGTCAGCCGTTTCTTGAACTCGGTTTCCCTATTCTCTCCAATCCTCAGAATCTCAAGCACTCTGTCTGTTGACATCACTTACATTTCCTGTCTTCGCTTTGTCGTTTCTGACTCCACAGCGGCAATCTCCTAGTCCGCTGAAGGGATGCCTTCACCGAATACATCCTCAGCGAGACCGTCTGCCGCTTGATGGTCTTCGGAGAGGCTTCCTACCCCGGTAGCGGCTGATGGAAAACTCCCCTCAAGCCTCCGAGCGAACTCACGCAGCCTGTAACGCATATCAAGCGATTCTCTGTCGACGATGAGTGTGACTATTCTGGAGGCCGTGTGCTCGACCATTATGGTGAAGCCCTCGTGGTCAATCGAACGCAGAAGTCCTCTGTCGCCCATCAGACTCCGGGCGAACGTATTGATGGCAGATAGGAAACCACTCACAAGAGTGCTGTCCATCTCGAATCTCAGATCGAAGTAGTGGGCGTATTCAGGGATTCCAGAATAACGATTGAGTGCAATGACTGCATGAAGAACAGGCCTAGCGATCTCTTTGACGCGACCCGCTGGTTTGAAGCCCGAGAGCCTGTCCAATGACTTGGCGATCTCAGGCTGTAAGCCAGAACCTGCTCGCGCCGTGGAAGCAAGAACACTGTCTAGTCTTGTCTTCACTTCTTTCTCCAGTCGAGTGTCACCTGCCAACGTCGCGATGCTGGCGGCGCGCCGCAGCTCTCCTGTGGCTTCAGATGCACGTCCAGCTAGCATCAGGACGTCACTACGCAAAAGAATCGCTTCTCCGTGTAGTGACTGCAACTCCTGCTCCTGAGCGATTTGGATCAGGTTGCCCAAGTGGTAGGTTGCATCAACAAGCTTCTGCGAATCCTGATATGTCCGGTATGCCTCGAGGTGCGCCTTGGCCAGTTCCAGCTCAGCACGAACAAGCATTTCGAGAATCGTATTCTTCCTTGCTATGTTCAGGACTTCCTCGAAGGCAGTTATGGCTTCATCGAACTCATGTCTTGCAGCGTGATAGATTCCCGAGGCATGAAGGAAGGCACATTTCTGTAGGGGCTTCTCCGACGCCTGTGCAATCCGGCTTGCCTCTTGTAGCACGCCGTTCGCTTCCTTTAGTCTGCCAGTCCTCGATAACATCACCGAGAGCCAGGTGTAAGCTTCGATTGGTCCTCCATGGCTCTTCTCCTCAAGCCTTACTGCCTGTCTAAGATGTTTCTCGGCTTCATCATAGCGGCCAAGAATGGTCGTGATCTCTCCAAGATTAGACAGAGTGACAACCTTTGCAGAATCCATATCCATTCTCTGCAGAGCTGCTTCGAAGTACTGCAAGGCCTCTTCAAGCCTGAGGCAGTTGAGTTTCAAGGTTCCCAGGTTGTTCAGAGCCATCCCAAGGCCCAGATTGAAAGATAGCTCATCACTGATTTCCCTGACCCGGAGGTAGTGCTTCTCTGCATCGACGTAATCGCCCTGAAAATTGCTGATGTTGCCTCTCAGGTTCTCGACAAGTGCCAAGAACATCCGGTGATTCCTGCTCTTTGCCATTCCCTCAAGGGTATCTGCGATTCTCGATGCCCTTGCTGGCTGGCCCACATCCCTCAGAAGGGTGCCGACAACGTAGAGTGTGAACATGGTTTCGGTGAGCGGCTCTTCAACCTGCTCCGGATGACTCTCCAGGAGGCTATCAAACTCCATGGCACATGTTATAACGCTCGCATCTCTCGCTGCTGCCGCCTCAAGGACTCTCACTGTGCTGACTCGCACGAGATCCGAGGCGGGTGATCTGAGATCGACAAGAGTTGTCATTAGCTTCACTATTGCTCTCAGGCCCTCCACGTCTGAGAGCACAAACAAGGCGATTGCACGGAGGCTCAGCACTGGGACTGACTGAGTTTCGGACGACAGAAACAGAGCCTCTGGAAACCGGCCTCTTGTCAGACAAGCTTCCAAGCCCAGTATTATTATCTCGTTCTTGGGATCGCTCTTCATGCTTTCTTTCCGGGCGGCCTCTATGGCAGTATCCGTGAACGCGGCAAAGGGCGTGCTACCCTTTGAGGTACGACGATCGGCTGCACTGATGATGCTGTCCCATGAAGGTGTGCTCGGGCCGAGCAAGTGCTTGAACTCAGGTGGGACCTCCATGCCAATCACAGTCCTACTCATCCGCGCAGTGTTCCCCATACGTTTTGGCTCTTTTGGTGCTAGAGGCGAAGTTGGAGTACGTTGGCTTACGGCTATCACAAGATTATTAGAGCATATGTAGACGCAACCTTTCATGATTCACTCTTACTGAGGATGATGCACTGTTGTTCGACATACTGGACAAGGCGGTCGAAGTGGGCCGTGACCTAGGTGCAACATACGTTGAACTCCGCGGAGAAACGGGCTTCGTGGAGTACATACAGATGGATGACCTAAGGGTAAATGCTCTAACGCAGAGGATCGAGCGTGGTGTGGCCATCAGGGTGCTAATGGACGGAGCTTGGGGTTTCGTTTCAACGGGAAACATGGATGCCCTTGACCAAGCAGTTAGAGACGCATTCATGATGGCCCGGGCAGCCGCAAAGACTCGAAGCGACCAGATTCGACTGGCCGAAACAAAGCCTCACGAGGATACTATTGACATCAAGGTCAAACGCGACCCGCGACAGGTTCCGATTGAGGAGAAGATCAGGTACATGCAGGACATCACGAAAGTCGTCCAGGGCTTCGATCGCCGAATGGTGGCGGTCACTGTGAAGGTCCGGACAGCATCAGGCACCAAGTACGTTGTTACGTCCGAAGGGACAAGGATTCAGTCTAGAGACTTGCTGGTATGGGTGTATCCGTGGGTGACCGCCAAGGAGGGCGCTCGCCTCAGTGCAGCGAGGTACGAAGACGCATCCACACATGAGGGCTGGGAGTACATGGAGCGCGTAGCCACTCCTGAAGCGATTGGGCTCGCAGCCGCCAAAAGAGCGAAGCTGCAGCTGGAGGGGGTCCAAGCCAAGGCGGGCTCTTTTCCGTGTATTCTTGGACCGAGAGTGATTGGAGTGCTCGCACACGAAGCGCTTGGCCACTTGTCAGAGGCTGATTTGACGACCAATAGTGCGTTCAACGGGAAACTGAATCAGGTGGTGGCCTCGGAAGGTGTGTATATGACGGATGATGGTACAATCCCGGGTGGTTTGGGTACAGCCAAATATGATGATGAGGGTACTTCATCAACGAGAGTCGCCATAATCAAGGACTCTGTGCTTACGGAACTGATGACCAACCGAGAGTATGCCGCCAAGACAGGTCTCAGACCAACTGGCAATGCACGCGCAGAGTCATATCTCTATCCGCCGATCATCAGGATGAGAAACACTTTCTTCGAGAGGGGCGACGCTGAACCCGATGAGATGTTCGAAGGCATCGACTTCGGCTACTATTGTGCCGATTTTCGAGGTGGTCAAGCCCAGACGAATGCGAGCTTTCAGGTCGGGCTTCAAGAGGTGTACGAGATAGTCAACGGCAAGCTGGGACGCCCCGTAACAGACCTCTCGATATCAGGGATTGCCACTGACTCTCTCATGAAGATTGAGATGATATCAAAGAAGGAGTTTCCTTTCGAGCTAGGAAGATGCGGGAAGGGTCAAGAGGCTTTCGTGGCGAGTGGGGGACCCGATATCAGGTTTGCAGGGGGAGGAATCACTTTTGGAGGCAAGACCTAGGAGGACTGACGATATGGAAACCGAAAGAGACCTGATTGATCTTTGTCAGCATGCGGTCACGATGGGCCAGAAGATGGGTGCAGACGCTATCGAGGTTCAGTCACAAGCGAACTCCAATCTCGATGCAGACGTCGAGTTGGCGCAGGTGAGTAGCGTAAACAAGAGGGTGAGCACTGAGTTTGCCATTAGGTTGTACTATGGCAAGAGGATGGGCTGCGCCTTCACGAACATTCCTACGATGGACGCGCTGGATCAGGCCGTGAAGCTCGCGGTGAGTGCCGCCAGAGCTACGACTGAGGACAAGGACTGGTCGGCTCTTCCTGAGCCTGCAAAACACAAGGTGATTAAGGGTCTTTGGCATGAGTCGGTAACGAAGTGCGAACCTTCTTGGGTCGTAGAGCTGTTGGCTGATGCCGTGACGCGAGCGAAGGCAGCTGAGGAGGGTCTCATGCTAGCGTTCGGAAACGCCGGCGTCCAAGTCACTAATAGAGCTTGTGTCAACAGCAGCGGTATCGCCATCTCGGAGAGAGGCACACTTGGAAGCCTCGCCCTTATCGGCGTTGCGCAAACAGAGTCTACGACGACGCCCCTGATCATTTCGTATGATATCCAGAGAAGCTTACAAGTCGATGTGCCTCGAGTAGTTGATGAAGTCGCGTCGATGATTCGCGTCTGCAAGAAGACTGCCAGGGGCAGTACAGGCAAGCAGACAGTCATTCTTGATCCATCTGCATACAGTCAGCTTCTCCGCTACACATTGCTTGAGTCTGTTCGCGGTGACAACGTCGCCCGAGGCAAGTCAAAGATAGCAGACAAGATAGGAGATCGTATAGCTTCGGACATCCTGACGATATACGATGATGGCACAACTCCAAGGGGGGTCAACACAACCGTGGCCGACGATGAAGGCGTCCCGCATCAGAGGACTTCATTGATTGAGAAAGGCGTTCTTCGATCTTTCCTATGGGACACGTACTGGGCAAATCGAAAGGGCGTCAAGAGCACCGGGAACGCGAGACGCGACATGCGGCAAGGTCTGGTTGACATAGCAACCACTAATCTAGTGGTCAGCCCGGGGAAGAGAGAGATATCTGACATCATCTCTGAGATGAAACACGGGTATCTGATACGCGATGTTCAGGGTGCTCACAGCTCCAACCCAGAGTCAGGTGACTTCAGCGTAGTCGGTAATCCTGCAATTCTCATCGAGGATGGCAGGATGGTCGGTACAGCACACGGCCTCATGATGGCAGGCAACATCTACAGTCTTCTGGGCAGTGCGGTGGAGGTCGCCAAGACTCCAAGGTACCTGGCTGGAACCATTGGCCCTGAGATTGTCTTCAGGGATGTTGATGTCATCGCAAAGGAGTAGGCTTCGTCTACGCGACATAACCCCTACGCCGTACATAGGCACATCAGTCGCTCAGGCAAAAGAATATCAAGTACGTGCTGAGAACAGCAGAAGCAGCCCGAGGTAGAGTCATGTACACCCGATACCTAGTCATTGCGATTCTTCTAACATCAACACTACTGGTCATCCCACCTGCTACTAGTCTGAACTCGGCCATTGGGGAAGATCGGCTTCGCCCCTATGTCGACTCCGACCTGTTGATGAATCTGCAGTCGAGAGTGGCCGGCGTCGGAGAGTCAACCAACTGCAGTGCCTTGATGGAGTTCCAGGCCGAGCTGTCGTCACAAGAGATTGCGATGGCGGAATCAATGGGCTTGCAGTTTCTGAGGCGAGGCACTTCCGTGGTGCATGTCGGTAGGGTCTACTCTGCCCTAGTGACCGGCGTCGATTCACTGGATTCTTTGAGAGAGATGGGTTTGGTGCGTGCATCATCAGGCGGCAAGAAATTCTTTACGTCGGTCACTTCTTCGGTCCCCGCTATAGGTGCTCCAACGGTCTGGGAGAACATGAGTCTGAACGGGACTCCCATTGTGGGAAGTGGGGCTACTGTCGCAGTGATTGACACCGGTGCCAACTGGCTTCATCCAAGTTTCTGGAGGAAGTCGTCAGGACCTGTCAGCGTGATTGACTCCGGTGGCAAGTACTACGCGGACTTGGACAACGACACAGTGGTTGATCCAGGGGAAGGACCAATCAATCATATTGACAAACAGAATCCGTCGGCCATCGATGTAGCCAATGAGTACATGTACATCGATGTCCTAGACAATGGCGTATTCGATTATGGCGCGGGAGACAGATGGTTAGGTGGCATTGATGCCAACGACGACGGCATCATCACTCTCCCCTCCGAGGATGTGGTCGTGCTCGGAGAATCCAAAGTGGCTATCCTCTATGACCAAGCGACTGGCCTCGTCTACATGCGTGATACGAACCTGACGAGTCTAGCACTTGGCGTCGGAGACTCTAATGGCCACGGAACGCATGTCGCATCAATCATAGCTGGTGGCCAGATTGGTTTCACCTCGATGTTGGGTGTCGCACCTGACGCAGACCTGATCATCATAAAGAGCCCCCTGAATTCTGAAGACATCCTAGATGGTATCCATTTTGCGATAATGTACGGCGCAAGCATCATCAACATGTCATTCTCGAGCTATCTCGGGTTTTTAGATGGAACAGATCTCGAGGACCTGGCAGTATCAGAGGCCTTTCTGAAGAACAGGACGCTCTGCACACTTGCGGCAGGCAATCTCGGTTTCCAGAGCAAGCACGCAAGATTCCAGGCGCAGCCCGGCAGTTCTGCTGGCGCCACACTTTCCGTTTCTTCTCCCCCTCTGTACTCATTCATCAGTCTCCTGTGGCGCAGTTCTGATATGGATGAACGTGTGATTCTTACTCCTCCAGCAGGTGACCCAATCGACTTGGGCTCTTTTGAGAGCATCTTGGGTCCCGGATTTCCGATATCCTCACCAGACCTGAACGCCTACGTGTTTGCAGACACTAGCATTCGCGGGACCAACAGACTTCTTGTGCAGCTAGGAACAAGCAGTCACAACTGGACGTCGGGAACTTGGCAAGTCAGCATGACCAACCCCTCTGGAGAACCAGTATGGGTTGACGGATATGCATGGGACAACAACTGGAACGGTCTATATCTTCGGTTCACGACCCAAGTAGACAACACAAGGACGATCAGTTCGCCAGGAACCGCCGACAATGGAGTGGTTGTGTCTTCGTATGATGATGGGAGTCACATAATCAGCCCAACTTCGAGCAGGGGGCCGAGGATTGATGGAGTGCCGAAACCCGAAGTGACAGCACCCGGGGTGAACATCTATGCGGCCTCGAACGTCATCTCAGGATTGTGGACCACCAGGAGCGGCACGAGCATGGCATCCCCCCACGTGGCCGGCCTGTTGGCATTGATCTTCCAGGCAAGCGGGCGTGCAACTGGTGCACGGCTGCTGACAGCCCTGCTGCAGGGGGCGGGCGGCTACTCCGCTCACTATTCGCCGCCCCTAGGTGACTGGGGCTATGGCCTGTGTGATTCAGTGTTGTCCGTGAGGCACGTGCTTGAGATGCCCATGGGCCCGGGCACGAATCTATCTGACTGGGCGGGGATCGCTCCGATTGTCGAGAATCCCGAGAACGCAAGCCTTGATGCGGGCTTAGACATAATCTCTGTGAGAGTGTATCAACGAACCGATGTAGTCGCGCTTGCCATTAGCCTTCTTGGTGAGCCTCGATTCGGGCCAGACGTTTTGAGCGTCGCGTGGGACACGGATTCTAATCTGACGTCTGGCAAGAACGGTGCCGACATACTGGCCAACGTCACCGGGGGACAGGCGCTTGTCTACGAGTGGTCTGACGGGAAGTATCAACTCTCTACGCTGGTGGCACAGTACTGGAATGTGTCGAACACTGCCTTTCTGACGGTAGATCAGGCAGACCCGCCTGCCCGCGGGCGCCTGGACGTGAGCACAGGCAACCAGACCCTTCCGTTTGCGGATTCGACTGGCTTTGCGAATCTTGAAAATCAATGGCGACCCATAGTCAGTAGCTTGACATTGAATCACATCAATGATATCTGGCAAGTGGACGTGACCATATCTGACAGAGATACACCCGCTTCATTGCTAGCAGTAGGTTGGAGCCATGTGGATGGCAGCATGTCAATACTCGAGTCTGGGATTAAGCAAAACTCTACGTCTCTCAACCTGACAGTCGACACAGGTGAGGCTGGGGTCAGACATGTCACTAGTCTTCTGCTCAATGTCAGTGATGAAGAAGCCCGTCTGTTCTTGGCTCCCATTATGTTGTCCTCAGGTGCGGCAACAGCTCTCCAGTTTACTGGTGCAGTACTTTATCAGACAGTTGTCAGAGTCGGTCCGCTCATCACCCCGATAATCACAGGGGAGTTGATCCTCGAAGGATACCTGAATGCTGAATCTGTCATTCTGGGACTCAAGTCTGAGTACGGGTACTGGCTGAACTTCACGCTGGACGGTGCCGATGGTACCTATCCCATTTATCTCACGCCCTCGGGCTTGGCGGCAGGCAACTATAGCGTATATGCGATTGCCATTGATCAATCTGGTGTCAGAACAGAGGTGCAATTCGCAGTACTACTGGCCGTCACTGACAATTCACTGCTCATCCTCATTGCCGCAGGGATTGTGCTCGCTGTGATTGCAGTTGTCGTCCTGCGGCGGCTCAGAGGCAGATTCAGCAAGGAGGCAGGACAATGAAGCTGATTGTTGTTGGTTCTGGACCGGGGGGCATGGCCGCCGCTTATGCGGCAAAGATGCTGGCACCTGACGCTGAGGTACGGATATTGACCGAGGAAACGGTCGAGTCGCACCGTCGACCCGGGTCTGCTTTGGCTTTGGAGTTTCCTGACACCAAGGACCTGTTCATATCTGACTGGTCTTCTCGTTCTCTCGTTAAGAAGGGAATCGAAGTCAGCAAGGGTGTTTCCGTGATAGGGGGTGACCTCAAGTCAGGGAAACTTCGAGTGAAAGAACGTGATGGCAGTATCAGCAGTCTTCAATTTGACAGACTCATCTTGGCTACCGGAGGCAGACCGGTTTTACCTGACATACCCGGGGTGAAGTTGTCAAGAATCTACACGATCAAGACCTTGGCCGATACCCGAAGAATAGGACGCGTGCTGAAATCGATTGACTCCGTTGTGATTGTCGGTGCAGGGTTCAGTGGGCTCGAAACCGCCGAGCGACTGTATCAGCTGGGAAAGGAAGTTCACGTTGTCGTGAGGTCTCGGCTGATGCGCAGGCTACTTGAAGAGCCTCTGAGCGAGGAGCTAAGACGACGAATACCCAAGGACATACATCTTCATATCGGATCTGCTCCGAAGGCAATCAAGGGTAACAAGAGTGTGACAGGGATCGTGATTGACGGCGAGGAGATCAAGGCCGATGCAGTCACATTCATGACCGGCGTCACACCCAATGTTGATCTGGCTGGGAGCCTGGGTCTCGCCATCGGCAGCTTAGGTGGAGTGACCGTCAACTCGAAACTGGAAACCTCGACCCCCGGCGTATATGCAGTCGGAGACTGTGTGGAGATGCCAGATTCGCTGACAGGCAAGCCCGTTCTCATGCCAGTAGGGAGTGCAGCGGCACGAGCAGGTCGCCAAGCCGCTGCTTATGCTGTTGGACGAGACAAAGAGTATCCGGATGTTTCACTTCGTTTCCAATACGATCGGCTGTTTGGAACCGATATCGTCTGTGTAGGTCATTCATCAGTCACCGCCTCGGATCTTGGCTTGGAAGTGAAGGCACATTATCTTGATGATGGGCATGAGTACATGAAAGTCGCTCTCATAACAGGGCCGGACGGTAGACTTGTGGGCGGGCAGGTGATGGCCGCAAGGATGGGTGCTGTCGTAGGATACCAGATCATGGAAAGAGTGCAATCCGGAACCACACTTGAAGAGAAGCCACTACTGACGTTCAGACATGAGCGCGCGAAGGAAGTGCTCGAGAGGACCTTTGGCCCTATTCGATGACCGGCGGTGGACCGCCATCACCAACTGGAACCTCCCACTCTTCGTCGGGCCTGCGACTTGCTTTCTTGCCCGAACCTATCTTCAGGGCTCCCACATAGATAATCCCCACAACCACGATGGCCAGAAGACCGATGACGACAGCTTGCACCAAAACATCATCGGCAGCGTCGACTGGTACAAGAACCATCTTCTCATATAGTCTCATGTTGCCGCTACCGTCCCGGGCGACCACAATGATGTCGTAGAAGCCGCCTGAAGTGAGTGTGAATGCCATCTGAAACTTGTATCCCAGAGATTCAGTCACAACGCCGGTCGTGTTGGTGCCATCCGAGCTTCGGACTGTGATTTCCACTTTTGCGAGGTCTTCATCGAAGACATACGCAGTGATGTTCGCGGTTTCACCAATGCGGCCATGGCTAAACAAGACGTCATAGACTCTCGGGATGACCGGTACTATCACCTTGGCAATGTTCTCCTGAAGCTTCAGATTATCGGCTCCAGCACGATCTGCGTCGTAGAGGACATCATCATACAGTATTGAGCCGTCCGAAACAACTATGACCTTTCCAAGACCGTACTCGGCCGTGGCGACTATGGCATGAGTCTTGGCCTCATCTATCCACAGTAGCCCCTGTGCCCCGGCCACTGAAGGCTCCACCTTCAGTGTACTACCGGCAAGAATGTAGAGATTCCTGACCCCGTCGGTGATTGGGCTGATCTCCACACTGCCACCGTAGTCTGTGCCGTAGACTAGACCAAGGCCATTAGGACCGACGCCGATTCCGATGCTCTCGCATTCAATACCGTATGGCGCAAGAATCTCGTTGTACGAGTCGATAGCGAAGGACGCCGCACCAGAGGTCTGATTGTAGAATTCCGAGAACATGAGAAGGGTTCCACCTTCGACCACGAAGTTGTGGATGGCATCAATCTCTGATTGGGCGTAGGTGATCTCAGTGTCCATTATCATGAATATCTCTGCACTGGACAGGGCACCCTTGTCAATGGTTCCATCGCCTCCCGGACTGCCAAACACTGATACACGAATGCCCTGCTCCCGAAGGTACTGGGTGAAGTATCTGTAGTAAGATGGATCGTCAGGGTCAGCGGTCGATTGGTGCGCTTGGTCAGAAAGAAGCCCGCCGCCATACGATGTGATTGAAAGATCCAGTTTCATGCTAGCCACAGTGACGTTTCCAGATATTAGCGAAATCTGTCCGATGTAGCGGCCTACACCGGAAATCGGCAGGTCTTCTGGAATGTCAAGATTGATGCCGAAATATGAGTATCCTGTGCCTACGTCGAGCTCTACCACGCTTGTGTTAACGAGGTCACTCGCATTTCCCGTAACAGCAATTGTCACGTGCCCTAGGTTGGTCGTCGAAAGCACACCAACGCGCTGCTCCTCTCGCACATCGCCAATGATGAAGACGCTACTGGTTCCTGGGAGTGTAGGGAACGCCCGTGGTGTCATCAACGTGATGATGCCTGACGAATTCGCTATCAGCTCAGAAGACTTGCTCACATTCGCGAGTCCCCACCCCTGAGCCATAGGGTCTTCACCGAGGTCAGTGGCGCCAGCCATGAGAAAGGCCTTCATCTCGATTGGTGTGATGACAGCATACTTATCCATAAGTAAGGCAAGAATCCCAGCTATTTGAGGGGCTGATGCGGAGGTGCCTGACCACTCGGCGTAGTTGCCGCCATACTGCGTGTAGTTGTAGAATGGATACTCAGTTGTGGATGCCGACGCTGCACGACCAGAAACGACCCGTAGACCTGGGGCCACGATGTCCGGTTTAGCATGCAAGCCAATGGGCTGGAGATGTGTTCTTTCTACTGGTCCTCTACTACTGAAGTCAGTCACGGCAAGGCTGCCTGCAGACGCGCCAACAGTTATCACATCCTCAACCACTCCAGGTGCGTTGATTGAGAATGGAGCAGGGCCGTCATTGCCAGCCGCAACGACCACCACAACACCTTCTTCGACTGCTGCGTGTGAAGCGATGATCGACGGGTCTGAGATTCCTGTGTCTGTCCATGACCCGCCGATGCTCATGCTGATTATGTCAGCACCGTTGTCAACGGCGAACTCTATTCCTGTTGCGATTGCCGAGTCCGTAGCAGAACCGGTATCATCGAGCACCTTGACGATCAGCAGATCTGCTCCCGGAGCCATGCCCTTCAGCAGACCTGCGCTTGCGACACCTGTACCTGCCACCAGCCATGCAGTTGCTGTGCCATGGCCATTGTCATCATATGAAGTAATGCCATCAGAAGGGTCCATGTCATTCAGACCATTGACAAAGTCCCGGAAGCCAATCAGCCTTCCTTGAAGATCTGGGTGTGTTGACTGTACACCACTGTCAATCACAGCCACAGTGACGCCTGTGCCATTGTAGCCCTGCGACCACAGGTCGTCTGCGCTCAGGACTTCCTGAGGACTTTCGTAGTCAAGGCGTGCCCAGACCGGTTCCTCAGACGATGGCAATGTCAGAGGCATTGCTGATCTTTTTGTATCGAGGCCTAGTGTCCTTATGACGTCGCTTTGGGCAAGTGCCTTTACTGCATCCGATGTGGCCAACAAGGAAACAACCGGGATCAAGTGGAATGCATGTCGAACAGTGTATCCTTCCGATGCTATGTCCTGAATTGCGTTGAGCATTTCCTCGGCGCCGGTGCCATCATCGAAGTAGGCGACTACCGGAATCAGCTCTCCAGATTGAGATGACGCTGCCGCATGCGCCAATGCATCGGTGACCTTGGTCGTCACTCTATCATGGACTGCTGTGCCTTCCACTACGGGAGTCACCTGCACTAGTGCTGTAAGCAGAAGAACAAGGAGCACGAAACACCTTGAAACGGTCGCTCGATTCACTGACATCTATGCCGGCCCTTCTACACGCTGCATCAATGCGACTCAAATAAGCGTTTTCTTGAGTGCGGGATTCGCACCATGGGAGAGCAACTCTTGTGGACTCGGTGATACCGAGGGACGAAGAGATATCTTGAACTGTGCAATAGATATGTTGGACGCGAAGTCCCGCTAGAACTAAGGAGTAAGCAGACATGAGTTCAAAGCCGCCTGTGTACGAGAGGCGTCTACAGATCAAGCATTTCTATGACGACCGCCAATCGGGTCAGACTAAGAGGACTTGGATGGAGATACAGCTCCAGCTGCCAGAGAAGAGTCCTGAGGGATGGGTCAATGATGGAAGGGTGAGACTCTCAATAGGCGAGGAGAAGGATGTCAAAGGCGCCTTCCTGTTGTCACTTGATGAGGCCTCTAGGCTCGTGAAGTCCCTTGAGGTGGCCATAGAAGAGCACGAAGAGTATAAGGCGAAGCTCTGGCGAGAGTGAGCTGACCACTGGCTTCCCGCCTCACCTCCTAGTTGTGTGTGGCCAACCCTGATGCAAAGCCGCCCACATCATACTCACGAGGAACAGATTTATGGCTAGGCTCATTGGTTATGCTACAGAGCGAATGGAGGCTATGCATTGACCAGCGCGAGCCTAGCGGCGAGCTTCACGTCAAAGATCGACTTTCAGTCTCCCATGAGTGACCTTGTGGCAGTCCTCCCTTACGTACTGCCTCTGATCTTCATCGGAACTATGCTCCTTCTATTCCAGCGATACTTGCCCCGTGAGGCACTGCGAAGAAACATCTATTGGCTGTCAGGATGGGCATGCCTTGCTGTTTCGTTCATAATCGTGCTATACGCGGGTTTTGGCTCAGGCTGGTTGAACTCACAACCGTTCGGATCATGGTGGGCTTTTGTTGGTGTGGTGCAGGGCATAAGCGATATCCTGTTTGGCTCGATAGGCATAGGCGTTCTGTACGTACTGATTATTGGCCTAGTGTTTGCTGCTCTGGCACATTCGCTGATTATGCCTCCGAACCCGGACTTTGTGCGTTTGAACGAGGAACTGAAAGAGGCAAAGGAAGGAGCCAAAGAGTTCAAGTCGAAGAGCCAGAACCTGGAGGCAGAGAACAAGAGACTCAAGGAGTTTGTTTCTGAAAAAGAAGTGGTCTTGACTGCGCTTCAGACGGAGCTCACAACTCTGAAGACCCAAGTCGGCGAAGGAAAAGAATCATACACCAGTCTTGAGGACAAGCTGAAGGCCGCAGCAGCGGCGACTGAGTCCGCTGAAGGCAAGGAAGACGAGCTACTTGCGACTCTTTCTCAGAAGGACCAGACGATTGGGGTACTTCAATCGGAGCTAGCGAGTCTGAAGCGAATGGTGGAAACTTCGTCGAAAGCGGCGCCGGCGGGAGCTCCGGTCGTTGAGCCAGCACTCGCGAAGACACTCGAAGCTAAGCTCAAGACGACTGAAGCAAGGCTAGAGAGTTATTCTAGGCGTGCCGAAACAGCAACCGAGGTGGCTGACAGCGTGATATCGGACATGGCACAGCTGATGTCGCAGGTAGAGACGAGCAAGATGGACCCACAGGCAAAGAAGGTCTTGACCGCACTCATCGAAGGCCTCGGCAGAGCTGTTGGAAGGATCTCCAGACCAACGCCGGGCAAGGTGAGCGAGGAGCCCAAGATTGAGATGATTGGTGCCATTATGATGATCCATGAAGTGCTCGATTTCATCAAGAAAATGTCAAGAGCCTCGTGATTGCCGGCGGAGAGTTCTCACCTGCAGTGTGCCTGCGATCTTGGAAGGTAAGATGTGCGTCGATGTGATAACGACACCCCTTAACGTCCGGCTAGACATAACGCTTATTAACAGCGCCTGACGCGATGGTTACCAATCACACGACGATAGAGAACGCGTATTGAGGAGACCTGTCTGAGGGTTCCTACAGATGTTTTCCTCAGACATCGAGGTATGCGACGCACAAGAGCCTTGCTAGCTGCTGGGTTCGACAGGTGCGTTTCGGTTCTCTGCTTCAGAGTTGTGAGGTGTGAAGGAAAACATGAACAATAAGAGGATGTATCTCGCTCTGTTTCTCGCTGTTACCATGGGCCTATCCATGTTCTTCTTGCCCATGGCACCGGTGACGCGAACAGAGGTCAGTACTCCTCCGGCGTTCACACCCGAAGAAGTGGAGCAGATTGAGGACTTCTACGAGCAAGTCAATCAACCTGGCTTCACACCTGAGGTCGATGCACTCCTCACTGCTTGGCAAAGCGGTGAAGCGCTAGACACAAGGGTTGTGGCTGTGGGTGGAAAGCCGAGTGTACTGATATTCGGTGCTCCCTGGGTGGACATCGAGAGCATCAGACAGGTCGTCGACCTGAACTGGTGGGTAAACCTTGAGCTATTCAAGGTTGTAAAGGCAGTCCTGCCTGACGCAGCTGCCCTAGATCTACTGCTTGCAATAGACGGTGTCAGCACAGTCAGTGCTGACAAGGCTCCGATCTCCGTGAACGAAGGCATTGTCACACCTGTGGCTCCTGTGGAGGAACCCGGTCTCGACATGACTGAGCTTCGCGACGTGGTCGGTGCTACCGGTGCAGTGGCCAGTCTCTACACAGGAGCTGGTGTTCTTGTCGGCCATGTTGACACTGGTGCTGACTTCGGACAGCCCGATCTTCAGGCTGCATACAGCACGGACAGCTATGACCCGACAGGACAGGGTGTCATCTACACAAACATGCATGGTAACACCACGAACGTCGCGAATGCCACCAAGTGGCTCGAGGACGGAAACGTCCTGACATTCACGAATGCAACTGGAACTTACCTCAATATCTCGCTTGATATTGACCCACTATGCAACTACATGGCTCTAAACATACTGTCACCACAGTACTATGTCTATAGCACCAGCGGTTCCAACGCAACGGCGACAACGGCGGCACGTACGTTCTTCGCGGCGCGGATTTGGAAGCCTGTTAAGGTTCCCGCTCCGAGCGCGATTGTCGGTGACTATCACTGGGGCTTTGCCCTGCAGTCAAGGCCAACGATCGCTGGTGGCTCTGCAAGACTGTTTACTCCAGTCCTTGTGTACAATGATACAATAACCCATCAGTGGACAACCGCGATTGACTGGGACGGTGCCTGGGTATGGAGCAACTTCTTCAACGGTGGCTGGAGGTATAATACTTGGAACTTCGGCTATCAAAGCACCAGAGACAAGATTCTGGCTGTGCTTGACAACGACTTCACTGATGATATAGCTCAGGAGGTCTACACACTCTCCAACCCGAACATCGCACATGACTACACAGGTGACGGGATCGATGACTACACAATCGGCTCCTTGTGCTGGGTGTACGATTCTACGACAAACGCCACAGGCGCAATGGGTGCAGTCGTACTGCCAAAACAGACTGTGTTCCACGGCTTCAGGACAGATGGTGACGCAATCGCCGTCTACTTTGATGCCGGAACTCACGGGACTGCAACCGCGGCACATGTTGCGGCTGCTGGAATCTACAACTACTACGATGTGAACAATAAGACCACGTTCAAGATGAAGGGTATCGCCCCTGGTGCAAAGATCATGTCTGCGAAGGCAATCACCAGTGGTGCCGATTACGGCTCATACCTCTGGATGTGTGGCTTTGACTACAACCAGACAACAGACGCGTTCTACTACACAGGCAACCACCGTGCTGACCTCGTGACCAACTCTTGGGGTTGGATCACTGAACCGTCTAGCCAGTTCAACTACCTGACATTCACTTGGGAGATCTTGTCGACTCCTCAGTACCTCAGTTCCAGCTATCCTGGCGTACTTCACGTCTTCTCAGCTGGCAACGAGGGTGAGGGATTCATGACAATTGGCCCGCCGGGTGCTGCCACCGCCGTTCTGACCGTGGCCGCTTCTACAAGCAACAAGTGGCTTCAGTACCTGTATGGTCCAGACCAGGACATTGAAGGCATAGCGAGTTTCACAAGCAAGGGTCCAGACTTCGATGGCTATCCGAAGCCTGATGTGCTAGCGCCGGGTGCCGCTGCATTCTCAGCAACACCCCTGTGGGCACCCTACTGGGTACCTCAGTGGAGACCCGGTTCGAGTTCTGCGAACTACACGCTGTTCTCAGGCACAAGCCAGTCAGCACCAGTTGCAGCAGGTTGTGCTGCACTTCTGATCGAGGCTCTTGAAGCTAGGCCATTCACCTGGGATCCCATGGATGTCAAGACCATCATCCAGAACACAGCTGAGGACATGGGTTATGACCCAGCCACACAGGGCTTCGGCAGAATCGACGCAAACGCAGCATGTGACTTTGCCAAGAACGATGTGGGTGTTTGGAGCTGGAACTATGACTCTTACCACACCAATGCTCACCTAGTGGACGAGGCGTGGAGCTATTGGGGCATTATTCCAGGCATTGGTGCGACAGTGAACCAGACTATCACGAAGCTTAGCGACGCAATTGTGGCAGATGGTGCCATCTACTTTGGAGCTGTCCTGCCCGACGATGTCGTGACCGTACACCAGACGATATTTGAGCTTCTAGCAGGGCCGGTGGTTACCTCCCCCGCATGGACTACAACAGCACTCTACATGAGAGAGGCTGAAACGCACAGCTTCACTGGTGTCACCTTCGCGTACAACGACACTGTCATGAAGGGAACCGAGATGTACGGCTTCTACAACCTGCGCGACATGCTCACACCCGCAGTCTATGACGCTGCTTTCTCGGCATACACCTACGTGACAGTCGGAGTGTCGTTCAATGCGACGCAAGTCTCTGGCAATGAGCCATGGATGTTCCTGTACGACTGGACGGACAACGACCCGAACGATCTCAAGCCTAACCTCTGGAATGTCACAGCCGATCTGGGCGATGAGCTGACACGTCTGACAAGCGCACAGAACCCGAGCAACACCAACATGATGCCATTCGCGACCAACGACGCTAGTTTGGCTGCTGCTCTCGACGGCAACATGACACTCATCATCCACGACCCGACCCACGACGTGAAGATCACCAATCCTGGGCACAATTTCGTCTGCACCGTGATCTTCTGGGAGGAAGCGACTGCCGCTGAGATTGGCATTGTGACGGACGACGTCTACACATACAACTTCACTCTGACAGTGCCAAGCAATGCCGAGGCTGGTATCCACCAAGGTTTCATATCCGTCAACAGCGGAGATCTGCGCATACCCTACAGCTACAACGTTGTGGCTGACATCGCAGCTGCTGAGACTGTCGTCAACACGATCGTTCAAGGCCACGGTGCTGAACTCAGCCCGTACGACAGTGCGATGTACGGATGCATGGGCTTTGACACAGGCGTGTGGGATTACAGGAGCTACGTAATCCAGAACACCCACGCGACCGCAAAGTACCTAGGTATCCGTGTCATCTGGGCTGGCAAGGGCAATGACATGTACGTTGCTCTGTACACGAGAAACAACTCGCTAGTCGTTGAGGGTGCAATGTCAACATCCACGACCACAGCTCTGATTGCAACCCTGCCAACTGTCAACACAGGTTACTTCTACATGTTGATGTACCCGCAAGCTTTGAACGGTACAGCAGGACTGCCAGTAGAATACACCATTCAGATCATGTGGTACACGACCATTCCTGGCATCCCAAGCGAACTACAGTTCTCGTGGACGGCCAATGATTCGCCAACACCAGCTGCCGTCACCCCACCTGCCACTCTTGTGGGCGATCACGTTGTGCTGAATGGGACATACCCAGTGTTTGCTTTGACCAACATGCCTGAGTATGAGGTCAATGGTGTCACTATCTCCTTCCTGTCAGGCCTGTACGTCACTAAGACTGGACCACTTGTGGTTCCACCATCTAGCTACGACCCGTTCTCGGGACCTGTCGTTCTCGCCAACTTCGCTTGGTGCAGGATTGACGGAATCGTAGCGGGTGACAATGTCGGTGTGACAGTGGGCTTCTCGAACGGTGACTGTGACATCATGATGTGGTGGGCTGGCACGGACAACTCGACCTGGACCTACGCCAACAACCTGATGGGAGCCGTCATGGCCTCTGGCGCCAAGCCTGAGCATGGCCACTTCACAGCTGCCCAATCCGGATCCATAATGATAGGTATCTTCGACTATGATGGACAGACAGGTACCTACACTGCGACAGTCGACACCCGGGTTGGCGTGAATCACAGCCACACTGGCCGCACCGTGACCTACGACACATACCAGTTCCTGAAGAACGGGACCTTCTCAGTGAAGATTTCCGCAACTACCCCGACGAACATGGCGTTCGAAGTGGAGTTGGGCAACCTTCGGTTTGAGAACTTCTTCGCTCCTAAGTTGACTGGTATCGCTGTTGCAGGAGCGGGAGTGGTCAAGACCATCACATGGAACGCCACAGACAGGAACGCAGGTGACGATCTCTACTACGAGATCGCGTTCTCCTCTGACGGTGGATTGTCCTACCAGCTCCTTGCTGTCAACCTAACAGCAACCAACTACACTTGGAGCTCAGCAGGGTTCTTGGCAAGGAACACCTACAAGATCAGAGTCGTTGTGTACGACAATGACCCCAATGTGGGCGTTGCAGCTCCGGGCTACTACTGGATGGGTCTGACTGACACCATCTACAGTGGAACCTTCTCAGCTGGTGACGTCACAACCACAACTACCACGTCGACAACGACAACAACCACAACAACGACAACAACAACGGTGGTGCCAACGATCGATCCGCTCTTGATCGGTTTGTTCGGCGGCATCGGTGTCGGTGTCGTGGTCATACTGATCCTGTTCCTAGTCAGGAAGAAGTAGTCTAGTACAACATATGGGGACAGAAATGTCCCCATACCCCTCTTTTTTTCGGCCTACACGCACGGTATCGGGTTTCGTCTTACTGTTCAGTGTGCCCGTGAGTACAGGCCTCACCATGTTTGACAACATGGAGATTCATGCTCTCATCGGTGCGAGTGTCTGCTTGTGTCCATTCACGGTGCTATTCGGTTGTCTAGACGACTTCAGCTGGACAGTGCAGCCATCATACGCGCCACTGCGCTATCTGTGAATCAAGACTTCGGGGTTCACGATGTTGGGTGGTCTGTTTCCTCTTAACGCGAGGACTAGGTTCTCTGCACACATGACTGCCATTTTCGATCTGGTCGCGAAGCTGGCGCTGCCTATGTGTGGCACGAGGACGACGTTAGGGAGCCTCAGAAGGGGACTCGTGGATGGCAACGGCTCGGTTGCGAAAACATCAAGCCCGGCCGCGTGAAGTCGGCCTGAAGAGAGGGCACTCACAAGTGCATTCTCGTCAACGACGGCACCGCGCGAAGTGTTTACGAACACGGCTCCCTTCTTCATGCTTGCGAACTCTTCGGCACCAATCATGTTCTTCGTTTCGTTCGTCAAAGGAACGTGCACTGTAATAATATCTGACTCCCTCAATAGACTCGCAAAGTCAGTTCTGGCAGCTCCGGTTTCCTTCTCAACACTTCTCGTGAAATCGTTTTCCTGTGTGTCAGAGTATAGTATCCTCATTCCGAATCCTTTAGCCCGCTGTGCTACTGCCGCTCCTATCCTTCCCATGCCCACTATCCCAAGCGTCGCTGAGTAGATGTCAATGCCGAGCATCAGCATTGGTCCCCATGCAACATGCCATAGACCTGCGCGAACATATCGATCAGCCTCTGCAATTCTTCTCGATGCAGCCATGATCAATGCCCAAGCTAGGTCTGCGGTGGTCTCAGTCAGCACTCCAGGGGTGTTCGTCACAATCACTCCTCTTTTGGTCGCAGTTGTGACATCTATGTTGTCGAAGCCCACGGCGTATTGAGCTATTACCCTCAGTTTCGGTAACGAGCCGATGACCGACTCATCAATCTTGTCTGAGAGCAGGCTGACGAGAGCTGAACACCGCTTGGCGCGTGCGACCATTTCCTCAGAGGACGGCGGCATGTCTGCACTCCAGACCGAAGTTCTAAAGTTCCTCTTGATTATGTCTAATCCCTCATCTGGTATCAGCCTTGTCACGAACACACTGTCGGTCATCGATGCCACTTCTCTTTCGCTGCGCTGGTCCATCTATCGTCTGTACCCTCTCTTCAATGATGCTGTGTGAAGTTAGTCGGCCGTCTTCCAAGCCACTTCAGGACCAGTTCGCACCACGATGGATACCTTCCTTCTAACTGCGGAGAAGAGATGCCTTATATTTGACTGGGAAAAAGCCATATAACGGGTTTGCATCTGAGTCCGTTCAGATGCAGCCGAGGTGAACAAGACGAGTTTCACGATGGAACTACCGCGAAGCGCGATAATCGTCCTTGACCGTCTTACACACGAAGGACCGATGACACCTAAGGGAATCAGTCAGAAGGTGGACCTAGCGCCTCGGACTGTGTCATTCGCCCTGAGGAAGCTCATGGGACAGAGGCTATGCCGCAAGATTCCGAACCTACATGACATGCGACAGCCCTTCTATATTGCTGACGTTGAGCGCGCTAGAGAGCTCAGGATACGATACGAGCATGTTTTCCGCCAGGTTCTGGTGTGAAACTGCTACATGCCTGTCGAGCACTTTCACATTCTAGTGCAGGTGTTCGAGACTCCGACGATATCACTTCTGGTCAGAGCTACGCCCAACAGGGGAATATAGGCGTGAATTCTCGGATCGTACTACTTGCTTGTCTTGCTGTTTTCATGGGTAAATGATGCTGACCAGCTTGCAGAATGTGGCCGCCGAAACCAGGTCTGCCGTCGTTCCAGGATTCAGTCTATTGCCGTCCTTTCTGAGCATCTTGTCAAATTGCCGGAGCAGCTCTCCCGGGCGAGATTCGCCGCCCTTTTCATCCAGAACTCTCTTTGCCATGGTTCTCACCTGCTCTGCCTTCTCGGTGCCCGCCTTCTTGGCTATTAGCCCGTCTGGCCGCCTCGAAAGCAGCCAAAGGAAGGTTTCGACTATGGCCTCCTCAATGTCCTCAAGTCCATGACTGAGAGAATCGAGATGGGGAAACACCTCGTTGAGTGTGAGTCTGAAGTGTTCTGCCCATTCCCTGCTTATGACATCAACGTCTGCAGAAGCACGGAACAGATCATAGAGCGTTATCCGATCCTTTCTGATGTTGTGATACACTTCGGGGTTGTCGATGTCATACCTGTCTTGTTTCTCGGTCCAAGCCGGGCCTTCCTTGTTCATGCTTCCACCGGGCCGTGCAAGGTGAAATGCTCGATAGACGTCTATGGTGTCCTCTACAGATGTGTTTCTCAGAATCGGTTCAATCCACGTCTTTGCAGTCTTGAGAGTGAAGCTGCCATCCGACTGGACAGTGGCAGCTAGGGCGACGACAAGCGGAGCTTGGAGGAGTATAGTTCCGAGGATTGTGTTCCTTCTGCTCAGCCCCGTGAAGACGTCATCTGCACACTTCAGAATCACCCGACCGATTCTGACTCTCTCAAAACCCATCTGGCCTTTGGCCAGTCTGACTCCCACTTGTGCTCCAGCATACAGCCCCCTACCGACTAGGCATGCGCTAGCAACGAAATGGCGGTAGCCCGTGTCAGAGAATCTTCTCAGTCTGTTGACATTACCTGGTTTTGGTGAGCTTGCCTCCATCAAAACTGAGAGCTGGCCCATGCTTGCCAGAGTCCAAGATAGTTCCTTCATCTTGTATGTCGGTACTGTCGGTCGTTTAAGGATTTCACGCTGTACTGATGCAGTGCCTTGTTTACTCGGATTCGACGAGATGGCACAGGACGAATGACTGCTGTCTATAGCCCGATCACCTTGGGAACGACTTCGGTAGCCCGCCCTCTTATTACGATATCAGCCGGAATAGGCGTTTCGTCAAGCGTTACTAGTACAACTTTCGCCCCTGACTTCTTTGCCAGTTCGGGTAGATAAGCTGCTGGGTAGATCTCAAGGCTTGTTCCAATCACTAGCATCAGATCCGTGCTGCGGCACAGACTCACTGCCTTCATCATGGCGTCTTGGGGGAGGGGTTCACCGAACAGGACTGCCTCTGATTTGAGAACTCCATGGCATTCGTCGCACCGGGGGGGTATCTCTCCGTTTGCGACACGCCTGTGCACGGTTTCGCCAACATAGAGCTTTCCACATTCTATGCAGTATGTCCTAAGGTAGTTACCGTGTAGCTCAATCACGTTCTTGCTGCCTGCGGCTTGGTGAAGGTTGTCTATGTTCTGCGTTATTACACCCTTCAATCTCCCTTCTTCTTCAAGCTTCGCGAGCGACTTGTGAGCAGCGTTTGGTCTGGCCGCCAGCAGTACTGCTGCAAGCTCTCGCCCCATAGTCCAGAACAGTGCGGGGTTCTTGAGGAAGCTGTCATACGTGGCATACTCATGAGGGTCGTATTTCCTCCATAGCCCACCCTCAGAACGGAAGTCGGGTATGCCGGAGTCAACACTTATTCCTGCTCCAGTAAGAGCTGAGATTCTAGTGGCTCTAGCGACTAGTTCTGTCGCCATCCGGATGCTGCTTCGTACGGGCACACCTAGGCGGGCTAGCATCCGGTAAGATGTCGTTTTCGGTAGGAGTCACTTCCTGTGTACGCCACGGCTGGCGCCACTTTCTCATGCTTTCCGCACGCAAGGGTGTGCGGAATGGTTCCGCTGGGTGTTCATGCCATGACGAAAGCTTTTTCTTCTGAAAGCTGACTCTGCGCTGAAGAGTCACCTAGGGGTTCAGTTCCTCAATCTCAGCACCCCCACCGAGTTCAGGTCTCGGGAATCTTCTGTACAGTCGGTTAGGCAGACCTGTCTATAGATGGGCAGAGTGGCTCCTATGCACAAGAAAGGTAAGAGAGATCCGGAGATGGGAGCAGCCTCGGAGCGGAGCAGCGACAGCAGTGATGCGTCAGCTTTCGACGTCGTCACCGAAGATGCTCTCGAAACCGAGAAGCTGAGAGCTGAGGATTTCTTTCAGAGGCTGCAGCGAGTGCAAGCTGAGTTCGATAACTACAGGAAACGAACTGAGAGCAGATACGCCGAGTTCACTAAGTATGCCAGCGAAGGCATTCTGTTGCGGGTCCTCGAAATAAACGATGACCTCGAGCGTGCACTAGAGGTGGACTTCACAAAGGACCCGGAGGCTGCCAAGAATGGGCTGGCGGGGATACAGGAGAACGTGCTGAAACTTCTTGCACATGAAGGAGTACAGCCGATTGATGCTGTTGGCAAGCCCTTCGATCCCTACTATCAGCATGCGGTCCATCGCACGAATGATCCGGCAAAACCAGATAACATGGTAGTAGAGGAATTCCAAAGAGGTTACATGCTTAGGGAGAAGGTGCTCCGGCCTGCACTGGTGTGCGTTAACCGGCACGAAAGAACGCCTGAGGAAGATATGGATGCCGCAGGTAGCGACACTCATGTGGACAATGGAGGCAACTAGACATGGCTAAGGTAGTTGGTATAGATCTTGGAACTACTAACACACGTATCGCTTATGTTGAGGGCGGCAAGCCCACAATGATTCCGAATGCAGAAGGCAGGAATCTCACGCCTTCTGTGGTGGGTATAACACCGAAAGGCGAGGTAGTCGTTGGAGAACTGGCTAAGAGACAGTCTGTGTCCATGCCAGACCGTACAGTGAGGTCAATCAAGCGCAAGATGGGCCAAGACTACAAAGTGAAGATCGGTGACAAGGAATACAGTCCACAGGAGATCTCCGCAATGATTCTTCGGAAGGTCAAAGCCGATGCGGAGGCGTTCTTGGGGGAGAAGATCACACAGGCCGTGATTACCACACCGGCCTATTTCAACGATAGTCAGAGACAAGCGACCAAGGATGCAGGCAAGATTGCAGGGCTTGAGGTTCTAAGGATTATCAACGAGCCGACTGCATCGGCACTCGCGTATGGCCTGGACAAGGGCAAGGAAATGAAGGTGCTCGTGTATGACCTAGGTGGTGGCACGTTCGATGTGTCGATTCTGGACATAGGCGAGAATGTCTACGAGGTCCTCTCGACAAACGGCAACACACACTTGGGTGGGGATGATTTCGATCAGAGAGTCATCGACTGGGTGGTTTCAGAGTTCAAGAGACAGAACGGTATTGACCTCTCCAAGGACCTATCTGCAGTGCAGCGTATCCGAGATGCATCTGAGCAAGCAAAGATTGAGCTCAGCACTGTCATGCAGACAACTGTCAACCTGCCTTACATCACAGCGGACTCCTCCGGGCCAAAGAACATCAACATTGAACTGACCCGGTCCAAGTTCGAGCAGCTCACTGACGACCTCATACAAGCAACGATCGGACCGATCCAGCGGGCCCTGTCTGACGCCAAGCTTGAGCCTGAGCGGATTGACAAGATTCTGCTTGTGGGCGGCGCCACTCGCATGCCGCAAGTTCAGAAGGTCATTAGAGATATGTTTGGGAAACAGGGCGACAAGACAATCAACCCTGATGAGTGCGTTGCGATGGGTGCAGCGGCACAGGCTGGTGTGCTTACAGGTGAGGTCAAGGACATCCTTCTGCTAGATGTGACCCCGCTCACCCTGAGTGTGGAAACCCTTGGTGGTGTGGCCACTCCGTTGATTGAGCGCAACACAACCGTCCCCACTAGGAAGAGCAGAGTGTTCACTACCGCGGCAGACGGCCAAACTGCCGTCGAGATACACGTTGTGCAAGGCGAACGACCCATGGCGAGAGACAACATGACTCTGGGTACGTTCCAGCTGGTGGGCATTCCTCCCGCCCCTCGAGGTACTCCTCAGATTGAAGTGGCGTTCGACATCGATGCTAATGGAATAACGCATGTAACCGCCAAGGATCTTGCCACCGGGAACAAGCAGTCAATTACGATTACGGCGACGACCAATCTCTCTGACAGTGAGGTCCAGAGGATGGTGAAGGACGCGGATAGGTACTCGCAGGAGGACATGAAGCGGAAGACGCAGGTCGAAGCTAAGAACAACGCTGACCAGATGATCTACCAAGGCGAGAAACTACTGAAGGATTTCGCCGACAAGATCCCTGATGAGCTGAAGAAGGAATTCCAGACCAAGTCCGAGGCGCTGAAGAAGGCAATGGGAGCTGATGACTTCGAGAAGATAAAGGCCGAAACCGAGGCTCTGCAACAGGTTATCTTCAAGATTAGCGAGAAGCTCTATGCTGCTGGTGGACCCGGCGGACCCGCCGGACCTGGTCCTCAAGGACCTGAAGGACCAAGTTACGGAGCTCCAACCGGCGGCGCAGGCGGTAGGCGTCCGAAGAAGCCGAAGCCTCCACCGAGCAAGAAGCCCTCCGACGAGGACGAAGAGGCCGTCGACGTGGACTTTGAGGATTTAGGAAGCTAGTCGTATTAGCGAAGGTGACCATCGACGTCCGAGCCTGATGACTACTATGCCGTCCTAGGAGTGAGCAGGTCCGCTTCCGAAGAGGAAATCAAGAAGGCATACAGGCATTTGGCTAAAGAGTATCATCCTGACCTGCATCCGGGTGACAAGGCCGCTGAGGAGAAGTTCAAAAAGATCAACGAGGCCTACGAGGTCCTAAGCGACTCTGACAAACGTGCGAACTATGATAGGTATGGCACAGCAGACGCCAGTGGAATACGCTGGGACGCGGAATCCGGATTTGGAGACATTTTCAGTCAGATATTTCGGGACTTCTCAGGTTTTGGATTCGGCGATATGGGTGGTGGGGGACGCGCAGGCCCTCCACCTGGTGACAATCTTCGGGTCACAATCAAGCTGACATTCGAAGAGGCCTTCTTTGGCTCCGAGAAGGAGATTGCATTCCAGCGACTTGTGAAATGTGACACATGTGGAGGCTCGGGCGCCAAGCCTGGCTCAAGTCCCATCCGGTGCAAAACGTGCGGCGGACGCGGTCAGGTGGTCCGGTCCATGGGAGGATTCATGACGATAGCCCAAACGTGTCCCACATGTGGAGGCAGAGGCGAGTCTATAGGGTTTCCATGTTCCAAGTGCCGAGGCTCTGGTGTCATGAAAGAGAGAAGAGAGATCAAGATACCTGCGCCTGCAGGAGTGGAGGACGGAATGTACCAACGCATACGAGGAGGCGGAAACTCTGGGCAGAGGGGTGGGCCGTATGGGGATCTCATTGTCGTATATGCGGTCGAAGCCGACCACAAGTTCAAGCGACGCGGTCTCCATATATATTCGGAAATGAGCATCCCCTTTCATATTGCAGTCCTCGGCGGCGAGGTCGAAGTGCCGACCATGTACGGTGTCAGTAAAATGAAAGTTGGAAAGGGCACGGAGTCGGGCAGCCTATTCCGTCTCAGAGAGAAAGGTGTTCATGCGGCGGATGGCAGGAAGGGTGACCAGCTCGTCCGCGTCAACATCAACGTGCCGAAGAGTCTCACAAAGGAGCAACAGGAATACCTTCGGCGTTTCGAAGAAGTCTTCAGTTAGAACTGAGCCGGCTTGCATAGGCACGCTCTCATCTTGAGGTCAGGGAAGCTGCTTGTGTTGACAGGGCGTACGATCCATGCTGTGTCCGCCCCTCTGCCAGTGCCTCCTATACAGATGACATCATTGTCTGTTGGAACGAGACCCGCATCCGCAGCCATCATGGCAATCTCAGCGCAGACCTTTGTTCCTTGGCCGAAGGTCCGATAGGCGACAGCGAGCAGTTCGCTGATTTCCCAGGTGCCCAGAGCTTTTCTTATACCTCTGGCGACTCCTGCGAAAGCATGAGTTGTAGTGAGCACTTGGCCGCCTAGACGCTCAATCTGTTTTCTCTTGTCCTCTCCGAGTTCGTTCTCATTTGGAGCGGCGAAGCCGGCTTGATGGGACACAGCGACTACTTTCTTTCCCTTTAGTGCCTGTGCGACTGCTATACCGGTGTTTCCCTTGGTGGTAGCCACTAAGACGTAGTCAATACCCGGATTGCTCTCCAGAAACTCACGCACGATAGATACTACTTCCGACGTGTGTTCAGATGACACTTGATCAAAGTACGTTGTACGGATATGCATGAGTCGTTCAAAGTGCAGGTCCCACATTAGGCTTGCCTTACCTTGGCAATCTTTCTTCAGCCCCTCGAAGACTGCATGCCTATGTCAGACGGCCGCTCTCCCCACAATGCATCACGTGGGGCCGGATTTAAGGCCGTGCATTGTCTTAGACAGGATGATGGGAATCTACGTTCTTTGAGGTTCGGTTCGGACACCAGCGTCATAACGGGTGCATCGGCTTTCGTTTTCACATGTTCTCGGTGAACAACCAATATGAATACAGAACAACTATTCCCCGCAGACCCTCCAAACGAGCCCTGGCTATTCTAGAGGGGCCAGAGTACGATCAGGTAGAGTGCCCTGTCACCGTTGAACGCTGACATGCACTCTGCCTGACGACAATGGGTCGACAAAGATGTATGAGTCGAATTCGGGTTTTGCCTTTCTTCGTCAAATAGGTGTTTCCTCTGTAGTATCTTGAGGCACTTCAGCTTCCGTTTGCGCGTATCTCGGCATTTCAGTTTCTCTGCAGCCGATTGCATTCACAAGACGAAAATAGCGGTGTACTCTGCCTGTTTCGTGACCATAATGAACACGAAGCAGGGGTGCATAGGACCCATCAGACTTCATGTGGATGTGCCGCTGGTGCCTAGAGGGTACGCAAGCGGCGTTCTGACATGGACTCCAGAAGGTCCCACACTGAAGCTTGGTTCTGGCCAGTTGGTCCAGTGGCCAGATCAAAACGCAAGATATAGGCTTCATGAGAGGGTCATCATAAGGAAGCCAAGTGTGCCCGAAGCAAACCCACTTCCGAAGATGGCTATGATTAGATTGAACCCCGTCCTGATTGCTCGGCGGCAGTACAGCCCGTGCATTGTGCGCGCAGTTGAGGATATCTATCCTCCTTCCACTTATCATTGGAAGAGTAGGCTCGTTCGTGACGGGATTGACGCAGTCTTCGCGGTTCAGACGGTCGAAGGTTCTGATTTGTTCTGGCTGACCATATTCGATTCCGAAACTGGATCCATCTATGAATCACATGAGATACACTCTCATGAGATATGGGTCATAGGAGTAAGAGAAGACTGGGAGATAGACCAGGAAACAGAGCGCGCTGTCGCCCCCAGCAGTCCCGACCTTGCACGACTTCAGGCCTTGAAAGTCTTGGATGGTCTTCCGCCGTCCTGGAAGCGCATAGCGGCACTTACGGAAGGCGTTGCGATCCCCGGACTTCACAGAGGAGAAACGATGCGAGAATTCATGGATCAGCTGGTTCCCTCATCCTTTCCTCCCAACGTGAGAGAAGAGCTTATGGTGTTTCTGGCTTGGGTCACGAGAAGTGGGACACCCAATAGAGATCCCGTGGAGTTCCTTCAGAAACTCTCTTCTATGTCACTGCTGTGGCGGCTCTGCGCAGGGCACTTTCGTTGTATTCTGGATGGCGTCAGCAGTCCTCCTTATGTCAAGGTCTTCAACCTCGCGGCGAATGGCCATTTGAAGATGCCTCGGAGAGCACCTCCTGTGGCCGCAGGAACGTCCGCCTCGATGATGATTTGGTACAAACTCGCAGAACAGTTTCCTGACTGGAGGAACAGACCGATCCAATTCGCCAAGAAACTGAATGATTCGGGGGCCGTGGTGACGAAACTGCCTGTGTCAAAGTCCGAAGCACACAGTAGTGCGAAGGCTTGGGGTGACAGGCTCGCCATACTGTCACACGGTCTCTTGCTCAGAACCTACGTGAATCCGGAACCGATTGGATTACACCATATCGTCTATGTGGGACGGGCCCATGGGTGGCCCCACAAACACCTTGCATGGTCAGCTCGTTTAGAGGGTTCGGGTGGTATCTATCCTCATGTGGATCTCATGGTGATGCCGCAGACGGCAGTGGAGCGAGTCCGAAGACAGAGAATCAGACTGATTGAGTCGAAGTGGTCAACGCGAGCCACCAATCTGAGGCTGTTTGACGAGAGGAGAAGGCAATGGGTAGTGTCGACAAAGCGAATCGTTGATTCGCTTGACAGACATGGATCGATGCAGCTGCTTACAAGGGATTTCGGCGGTTCGGCTGAGTCCACTATTCAGCCTGTGACTGGAACCGAGTCGAAAGCTCTGGATGCTGTTTCCGGTGACATGTACTTGACACTAAGCGAGAGTAACAGGTATTGGTCTTACGTAGGCCTTGACCGAAAAGTGTTCCAGGCCACTCTGACTTCGCTCAGGGATCGTGGAGTGGTACGATTGCAGTATGGTACGGTACTGGAAGGAGTCGCCACGGTGTTTGCAATGGCTCAAGGCCCCGCGGACCGCGTTTGCAGTCTGGCTCGGTCACTACTCTTACATGCTCCGTCGACGCTGGTCGAGATGGCTGACGACGGCGGGATTTGTCTAGCTATGTTACGAATCCCTGAGATGAAAGTCCACGAACTTACGGCCTCAATGCTGGAAGCAGCGTCAGACAGTGAGGTGCGTCTCTCATGCTCAAGGGTGATTTCCTACACTGGCTACATGCGCAGTCTATACCGGCGACTTCTCAGACCTGATGGAACTTGGGATGATGATGTTTCTGCAATGTTGAGTCAACAAAGAACATCGCCCTAATTACGAATCTCGCTGTTCGCTGTGTCTGACCTTCGTCTATTCCTCCCAGTCAATCGGCATTGTCTGTATCAGGCTTCTCAGTTTCCTTCTGACTGCAAGTCCAAGAATCGACACAATCCCTGTTTCCGCGACGACATATGTTGTGCCTGCGTCCGTCTGTATCAGCATGATGGCGTTCCTGGCATAGAATACTAAGGGCTCGGTATGTGACATGACGATTGGAAGACCAGAGAGTGTGACCTTAAGCCTGTACGTACCTTCTTCGACCGGCAGGAATCCTAGCTCTACCTCTCCATGGTCTGAAACCACGGAAACCCATGTATCCATGGTTCTATTGCTGGGTGCGAAGAGCGTGATATTGAGAATTCCTCGCCATTCCGCTGTCACACCGATGACTGTCGAGATCACTGTCACGGAGCCGCCAAGTCCCTGGTACAATGCGGGTTCTTCTCGGAACTGAATGGTTACGACAGGGACCAGCACCAAGTTGGCTGTCACTGTGCAAGGTGCTAGAAGATGCGAGCCATTGTAGGAAGCCAGGATTGTATAATTGCCGGCGAACAGCCCTTTCAAGGTCAGACGAGCGGTGCCCCTACTGTCTGTTGTGACGACCTCTGTTGACTCAAAGGTACTGTTCATTGTGAAGATAATTGACACATTGGTGCCACTGACTCTTCCTGCCTGACGGGTCAGAGTAATCGACAATTGAACCACGTCATCACAGTTGACAGGGCTTGGAGCATTCAGCTCTATCCACGTTTCGTACCTTGTCAGTGTCACAATCACAGCGGCTGTCCAATTGAAGTATGTGCTGCCTTCCACAACAAGACCGAGCGAGTAGTTGCCTGTCTGTGAGGGAACCCACTCTACATGGATGCCTCCTCCAACCACTGCGACAGCGGTCCGATTTGTGAGGGGGCTTCCGTAGACCTCTCTTCCATCGGGAGCATAGAGGCTGACGTATGCGAGGAGCCCGGTGGTCACTTCGCCAAGAGAGTCGATGACAATAAACTCGACAATGTGTGTTCGCCCTATGATGCCTGATAGCGACTGGCTGGTGACACTGATATTCGTTTTGGCTGTCACATAGAACACTACAGAGGCATTGCAGCCGAGCCACAGCCGAGAGTCAACGACGGACGCGTTTAATGAATAGCGGCCAACACTGAGGCCTCTCAAGGATATGCTCAGGAGAGATCCATTGATGGAAATCCGATCGATCAGCTTGACAGTGCCTTCGGGGCCTCTCAAACTGAGAGATGGACTCAAGACGTCGATGGGCAGGCTCAACCTACATTCATCGAGAACATGAAGCGCGATTACAGTATTGTCCGCTCTGTCAATGTGGTCGGGACATTCGATGCTCAGGCCTGTTATTCCTGTGGCCCATAATGCCACAGCACTCTCAGTTGGGAGATAGTGCGTGGTACCCAAGAAGCTGACAACAACTGTGAAGTTGCCCATTCTTGAGAGAGTAACGTTGAGCCATACGGGTCCTTGGCCGGTTTGAATGACATTACCGACTGACATGAGTCCGCCAATCTGATGATAGATCTCGAACTTCATGCTGAATCCTTCCATGGGTGTGCTCTGTGAGTCACATAGCAGAAGGAGAAGACAGGCTGGGTTTCTCACTGCCACGATGTCATCAGAGTTCGTCAACTCGATAGTCAGAGTGGTCCCAAGCATTACGTCGATTTGGGTCGTTGTGCTGACTGGCAAGTAGACTCCAATGCCCCTGAATCTGACTTCCAGGTTCCAGACCCCCAGCTGTTCGATAGTCACACTCCAAGTCACATAGCCCGTCGTATTGCTCTGGGCCTGAATGGGACCGATCGCACTGCTGCCCGGTCCATCTAGTAGCATCTCCAGAGCTCTTCCTGAGAGGGGCACACCTCCATCATCAAGAAGCAATGCGACAACGATTAGAGTTCCGCCAACTTGCAGCTGACGGTCTTTGACAGTTGTCTCAAGTATTGTGATGGTGTAGACTGTGTGAATGCTCGAGTCGGAGAAGGGGCGAACAGACACCGACCCGGCGCACGAAATCTCAACGGTGTATAGACCTGCTAGATCGGGTTTGAAGGGCACTACAGCAATTCCGCCGTAGATCGGTACTGTGATTGAAGATGAAAGGGCACCCAGTCTAACCTGTTGCCCAAAGGGATCATAGAGTTTCACCACGACATTGACTGAATCGATTGGTCTTCCCAATTGATCACTCAATGCAATTGTGATGTTGGCAAGACGATTGGAGCATGCAGGTGCCGGTGTGAAACTGACCGCGACTTGGCATCCCGTCGTGACTGTGAATTGCTCTTGCGTGTCGCAGCGTAAGAGATACTCGTCCGGAGTCGGCCCGACTTGCAGGGTCAATATGCCGTGGGCGTGACTCGCCGTGTAGACTGTTCGAGCGACACCTGACCCATTAGTCAGAGTTTCTATGCTCCACACAGGCACAAGGTCGACACCCAAGACGACGAAACGCACTGATATGTCACGAACTTGACCCGATGATAACAACACGTAGACTAGGGTCACATTGTCGAATAGACTGACCTGTTGCGGTGCAAGAGTTGTTCTTCCGCTGGCGACCTCCATGATTGAAACTTGACCCGTGACAGAGCTCGCATAGTAATAGACATCACCGGGATGCATCAGTTTCAATGTGACGAGCCCGCGGACAAGAGGAGTCACACAGACAGACAAGGGAATATAATCACTCCTCACCTGATCTTCGAAGATCACTGTGCCGTTCTGTTCAACTGAAAAGAGGAGAACGCGGCCTGGAACATGATTGCCTTGAGAATCGAACAGACTCAGGTTGACGCATAGCGCCTCTCCGGCTAATGACAAAACTGGATGTTGCAGGACTGGGTCTGTTACTGTGTAGACCCTTTGAGGCTCTGACCGGCTCACGTGCCCGTTGAGCCCATCTCCCAGAAACGTTGCATTGATCACAAAGTCGCCAATGGAGTTGAAGTCGTACACCAAGGTGCACTTGCCGGCGGAGCCAGTGGTCTTCAGAGAGTAGACAAGGACTGAACCGTCTGCCGCACTCAATGTCACTGCTATCTCGCCGCCGAGAATCGGATTCCCTGCGTAGTCTGATAGTGTAACGACGACACCCACTGCTGAACCCTGCATAACAGGCTGACCAGGGGTCATGAGATCCATTATGGTCCTGCCAAGGACCGTACGTTCCACCACGGTCGATGTTTGAAGAAGCCACTCCTGAGCAGGGAGTGTGGCATTGACCAGAAGATACCCTGGTCTGGAAACGACAAGCCTGATTACAAGGGTTCCATCAACAGAAGTTGTGTTAGTTGTCGTGAGTATAGGTTCTCCGTCTAACGAGGCAACTACTGTCAGCGTGACTCCAATGAGAGCCGATTGGTTCTGTCCATTTACTCCTATAGTGACTATGAAGACATCAGGAGCTTCTCTTTCGAGAGGCAGTTCGACCTCCAGATGCGCCGACTCGACGACTCTGACCTCTATTGTTGAGTCAGCTGACTCATACCAGTCTTGACGAGCGCAGGCTGCCAAGATCGTGTTGTCGCCCCTCGTGACCGGCGTCCAGAGAATCCGCATGGACCCATCATCAGTCACACCACTGGTTTCCAGGTCGAGTGCACCCCAGCTGTTTCTCACTGTCAGAGTGAGAATGAGGCCTGACACGTTTCTTCCTAGGTGATCTGAAACAACAATCACGATCCAGCCGACTTCGTTCACTCGTAGACTCCCGATCGTCGATATAGTGAGTGTCAGTGGGACTCTGAGTTCGAATTCAAACGAAGCAGATGCAGATCCTCTGGACGGAGTCGAATCGCAGACTGCCGCTAACGTATATAATCCTGCAGTGCTGCCCGACCACTGGAGGGACACATAACCAGTGGAGTTTGTGTACAAGATTTCTTGTAGTATGATTGTGGAAGGAACGAAAGTGAGCATAAGGAAGACTTGCCTATTACCGACAGCTGTTCCTTTGGAGTCTGTCACGCGTACCCAGAGGTTCCATGTGTTTCCCACCAAGGTTTCATGACCGATGCCTCCGACCGTGATGTCAGTCTTGGACCATGACATCAATCCTGCTCTTGCGAATGACTGAAGAAGCATCCGGGATGTGTAGAACTCTGCGTCCAGCATATAGGCTCCATTGTCGGCGAGCATTATCGTCACCGAGATGTGTCCCGTGGAATTCGTAGTGAGTACCGTGTCCATCAGTATGTTGAGTGATGGAGTCATTACTGTAATGTGCACGGAGTAACCTGAGAGTGAATCTCCTGATGCTGTGGACAGTCTGCATGCGACGCTCACGCTGCTGTACTGGTCTTGGACTGCAGGACTCATCCAATCCAAGACTGTGTTCTCATACACTCGAATGACGCCATTAGCGTCTGATTCCATAAGACTGCCGTTTCCTCGGAAGAGAAGTGAGTATGTGAAGTTGCCTCGGCGCTGCGGAGTCCAATACGAGGGATTGCACGATGTCGTGCTTTGGTGAATGACCTCCCCGGTCGCACTCAGGACAATGAGGGTGACTTGTTGGAATTCTATTCTGGTATCATTGACAGTGTATTGAAGCGTCCAGTCTATACCAATGACTTCCGATACATTCCCACTGACAAGTTCAGGGGCTGTAAGACGGGTAGAAACGGGCTCGTATATGGTGATTCTGTCTTGCAGCACGAGATTCGAACAATAGAGTCTTGATACAGTCACAGTTAGGTTGTGTGTCCTTGTTGTGACTCCACTCGTCGGGATAGAGAACGCGAATGGTGACTCACTCACATACTCCCATTGCTGGTAGTCGGGCGGGTCGCCAAGTGTGAGTGTAATCTGAGACTGTCCGACTGGCTGGCCCGTGTCCAAGGCCCAGTCCAGAGTGCCATTGAGGAGTTGTCCTGCCAGCACTGTTATTGTTTCCAAGTTCAAGTGGCCCTGAAGCACTCCAGACACCTTGACAGGAACACAGTCGAATCCCCTCGAAGAACCGAAGTCGCAGATAATCACGGAGATGTTCCAGTGACCCAGAGCATGTTCGCTGTCGGGCACAGGCACAGTAATTGTGTCCTCGTTCGCGACATTCTCGAAGAGCCACCATGCTTCGAAGGTCTGTGCGAGCACAGTATGCGTGCTGGACTGTGAAACTATTGAGACGCCTACGCTAAGGCTTCTGCCAGCCTCGACGGTGTCAAATGCTGTTGCTTCAATTGTGTTGATTGACGAACTCCGCACACGAGTGCGCAGACCGAGCGTTGAGACCATCTCAAACACGCCTGCAGTGTACACTGGCTGCCAGAGTTCAGTCGAGTTGGCCCAACCCGATGACAAAGGTTGCGCTCCAAGCGAATTGAGGACCATGTCTGCGTTGACAACGTTCAAGTTGGCCGAGAAACCTGACGCGTTTAGAAGAGCAAGAGTTGCAACATCTCTGCTGAGCGCCCAGAGATCGTTGTACTGTATCCTTGATTCAATCGTCGCCGCCAGTTCCTGAGCCATCTCGCTGCTCAGCACGCCCAGTCTGATAGCGGTCCGCGTGGACAGCCAGTCAATCGCTGATTGCTGGCCAGCGAACGGCCTCAAGGTCCATCCTGTTGTGGACCAGTACCCGGACGCATAGCTGGCAGCGACGGATGACTCCAGGCTCGCTCTGTAAGGCACCGCATCAAGCGAGTCCAGCAGATAGAACGCCTCAACCGCAGCGGCGGTGTACTGCATATGGGCGGTGCCGGCCGTTGTCGCTGCCTTGAAGTGCCCCGTGCTGCTTTGAGATTGAGCAAGATACGACACAGTGGATGACACGACACCCGATGTCAACTGGGCGCCGAGCGCAGATGACATGGCGACTCCAAAGTACTGAGTCCACACGCTCTGCATCCTGTACTGGGTGGGTCCGTACTCGAGCGCAGTCACTGCGGTGACGCTACTCGGATACTGCAGCCATCCAACCAGAGAGTCAGCATACCCCCTTGCAAGGACATAATTAACAGATCCCTGTGCATGCGACATCCTAGATGCCACTGAGAGCCAATGACTCCAAGTGAGGGACGGGATAGGCTCCATCGCCTCGAAGCCTACGGGAGTTTTTGTCAGACTGACATAGTTGATTATGCCGGCAGCCATCGCACCTGACTGCTCTCCAAGAGCGTTCAGGCAGCGAGCTGCACAGGATGTGGGGGAGGACTTGGCCACAGAGTCCGATGCTGCGACTGTCAAACCGAAACCACCAGACTCGAGCTGGTTGGAAGCCAACCAGGCCAGGCCCGTCGCCTTGCGCCCCGGGTCTAGAGTGCCCATGACAGCCATCGTGGTCAGCGCAGATGTGGTACCTGTAACAAGTTCCCCTGCACCAGTCAGGATTTCGTCATAGGATCCGTCCTCGTTCGACGTTCGAGTGAGTATCCAGCTAGTGAGCTTCAGGGGATCGTGATGGGTCTTGCCAATGGCTTGCAGTGATGTAATGTACTGCGTTGCATAGGAGTTCCTTGCGGCAGTGCTATCGGGTTTCTCTCCTACACCACCCCAGAGATCAGGATCCGGCGTATCCGCCGCATCTATGACACATGCCCGGAGCCATGACTCAAGAGTGCTTACATCGATGCATGCGACACAACCAGCGGATGCCAGAGCCTCAAGAACAAGGTGTGTGCTTGTTATATGATTGCCGAATCCTCCTGCCGGGTCTTGGCGTATGCTCAGATAACTCGCGAGTTCGGTCACGTTGTACGTCGTCGCGAGGTCCATTATCGAAACCAGCCAGAGTCCCTGTGCTGTGCTCTGAATACTGACCGAACCTTCACTGACCGAGCTGGCGAAACCTGCTTCAATCCCATAGTCAACATAGAGACTGTCCAGGAAATGATCAATGAACACAATGTGTTGCGATCGCCACTCATACCATACCGATTGATTCGTAGCCGACCTGACTGATTGAACCGCATAATATGCGGCCTTCATTGTAGGTTCGTGAAGGTAGCAAAGTCCACCAGCGAACTGGTTGTTCTCAGGGACTTGTAGTCTGCCTATCGTCTGTGATGTTGAGCTTTCCTTGAGAGAACTTGCATAGGCAACGACGTTGACAAAGAGCCCCCGACCTTGGTCAGTTAGGTCGGTTGGGTTCTCTGGTCCGTACAGGAAGACATCTAGCGGGTATGAATCGTAACGCAATGCCGAAAGATGTGCTGGGGAATCGCGCCCAGTCAGTTCGACTATCCGGGAGAGTTCTCCCTGAACTGCGTCCACAGGAATTAGGGTTGTTGGCTCGCTCGTGAGGCGGGCGGAAACGTTGAGAGAGACTGGACTTCTCATGAAGGGCGCAGACTCATAGTCGTATGAGACGAGTAGGTGTTGCGAGACTGGTGCCACCAGATGTGGTTCGCTCGTGCCCTTAAGCCGATGAAGAACCCATGCCGCACGTCCAGTTAGTATGAGACATGAATCATACGCGATAAGCGTCTGGATGAACAGGTCTGGAAGCAGAGACCCGTTATCAGCTCCAGTACTTGCATCAAGGATTACGACTGGGGCGTTCTCTATGATAGCATCGTGGGCGAGGATCTCGTCAACAGTTGAGGTGTGACTAGCGACTCCTGAATTGTTCAGAAACCGACTCCACTCTGCTGCCCTTGCCGGAATTGACGCCCCCAGCATTTCGATGACGAGGTATGGTGTTGGGTTGACACGTGTGCCGGGGCCGGATGCAACATCATGCTGCGCTCTTGCATTCGACAGCGGTGTTGACTCCAAGATGCCAGTTGTCGCTTCTTTGGCTTCTAGGGGGCTGGTGGGAAACCAGCAGAGAGCAGAACCGCAGGTGGCGAGTATGACAAAGACCATTGCCAGACGACGTGCCTCTATCACTGCCTAACCTCCTTCTTCGCTCTAGAGAGAAGCGCAGCATCGCGACCGAGAACAGTCTCTGAACATTGTTCTAGACTGTCGCTACTGGTGGCTGAATGAGTTCCTGCGTCTTGCTTCACATTACCACCCCTACGATTTGAGTGTAGAAGAGAGCAAGTGCTGCAATCACGAACACCAGCTCCAATACCCCGCGTTCCCCGTGTTTCTTGAGAGATTCTCCGAGTAGTATGATATCGCCGCTGCGGATGCAGCTATTGAGTAGTACACTCATTGCCACGTACCAACATAGCATTACTATCGGTACACCCATGAGGAGCACAAACGGTATGAAGAGAAGCGAGAGGGACACGAAGACAGACAAGACCGAACTGGCAAACAGTGCGCTGAGGAGAATGGCTACGTGTGGCGGCTTTCCGACCTCGAGGAAGAGGTTGAACTCCGCATAGGTACTACCTCCGCCCACTCCTTCTATATCGATTTTGAAGAGGGCACAGACGACATAGCGGATCAAAGTGTTCACAATCATGCCTGGTGCGAACACAATAGTCAGCACAGAGAGTAGGGTATTACGTGTCCATGTGTGAAATGCGCGCTTCCTGCCTGTGAGCAGCAGGACACTCCTCACAAGAGTGGCTGCTACTATCACTAGAGGTGTTATTCTCAACGAGAGCTGAAGGCTCGCCAGCAGTACGATTACAATGTCTGATTGCACTATCGTTCCCAGCGTGTTACGTGATCTGAATCGGTATGGAGTACCTATTGTCAAACATAGATTAGTTTGTCTAAGGAACGAGAGGGATAATATCAGGCTGCGAAACCGTCATTGTAGCAGACAAATGATGCGCCCTATTCTAAATATGGTTATGAGACTTCCTTGCGCCTGACGTGGCATCCATGTGCCTCATAACTGCTGCTCAGTGCAATAAATTCATAAGTATGCAGAAGCATTCATGGTGGCCACCATGTCCAAGAAAGCTCTTGTTACAGCTGACTGGCTTGGAAAGGGGCGAGAGACAGACGACGTCACGTTGATCAGACAGATCATACGGAATGTTTCTGCCGGAAACGGGGTATGTGACAAGGCTCTCTCAGAGCCGAAGTCAGGAGGATCTGAGATCCCGGATTCGCCTATTCCGCAAGGAAGGATAGATGCTGCTTTGGGTCTCAGCGAAGCGTCTGAGGAAATCGGTGTTTGGGAACGTCCCATTAAGGTGACTGGTGTATCTCTCAGAAGCCAAATCGAATCTATCATACCGGACAATGTTGAGGAAGGTATGAGAGAGTCACTTGTCTACACCCTGTCTCGGGTGATTGTTGGGAAGTGGCCCCGCTTCGTGGAGTGGCAGCCGTATCTCTCTGGTATCGACTCGGCAAGCGCCGCCCTCATCACGCTTCATTGCATTAGTCGAGCACTCAAGACGAGACCGGACTGGATGAAGGTCCTATGGCGAATGAGCATTGAGAAACTGAAGTCAGAGCTGCTGACAAGTCTTCTCGGCGACATGACTGGTGATCGCGAGGTTAAGTCGATCATAGGACTACTCGAGCGGGCTAGGGAAACACTCCGAGAGAAGATACCGAGAGATATGCTCCTCACCAATCGCACAATCGATGATTGGATAGCCATGTTGTCCCCTAAGTCGAAAGAGCAGGCCGACGTAGATACCATTAGCGAGCTGAGAAACAGGATTGGGGCAGAACTGCTGTCGCTGAGATCCCGCGAAACCTTATGGGGCGTCCTGACGCTAAGGCCTGATGGTCCAGCCGCAAGTCAAATCGAACCTATGTTGAACAGGCTTCGCGAGAAGATTAACGCACTCGATTATGGGCCAACCATAGCTGTCTGTACATATCTCGCCGACTGCCAGATTCCCGGCAAGCCGACTGCTAGGGAGATCATTGAGGCGACAGGTGCGAGCGGGTGGAATGCTCACCTGGCACTGGCTCTCTTGGAAACCCTTCTAACAGAGAGGTACATACCTTCAGTCAGTCTTTTGGGGCTGAGATACCGCGTTGTCATATCCACAAGAGAAAGAGGTGTGCCAAAATCACGAGGCCTTGCCGCCAAGTATCTGCTTCGCGACACGATGTTTCAGAGTGCATCTCTCCACATTGAGCCCATAGACTCACCAGGCCCGAATGAAGCAGCTGATCCAGCAAGCATCTTCGACGTCGTCGTCGACTCCGAACTTGTTTCTGTGCGTCTTGATTTGTATGACGCGATGCGATCAGTGTGGAAAGAACCTTGGTATGAGCCAAAGATTCCCCCAAGACTCTCACCTCATTGCCTGATGAGGTCCTCTGTTTCGGCAAGCGGAAAGATACTGGTGCCAAGGCCGCGCGATCTGCAGGCGCTAGGTGTACTTTGGGCCTTCAGAGGGATGCGACCTGCGAGGAATTGGATGATGAGATCGATTCACTTCTCCCAGAGCACACTGCGACATGCCCTCCCAAGAGTACTTGAGAGCGGTCTGCTGACTCTTCTCTATCATCCAACACTTGAGTATTGCGCGCTCCCAGAGGGCCTGCTGGTGGCCACGAGGAAGATGACCAGCAGGAGAGCGGACTCACTCGCGACATGGATTACGAGGGCATTCCCATATTGCAGACTCCTGACAAGCAGACCGGCCGGTCAGGCCGCTGCTGTGGTGCGAGTTCCTGCGCTCAAGAGCGACACTGCCAGAGCGATAATCGAAGAAAAGCTGAAGGAGATGGACTGTGAGTATGTCGTTGCAGGCATTGAGTCGTGTAGATCGTACTATATGACTGTGCTCAACCGCATTTACGACTCGCGCACCAAAGCATGGGCTGATCCATGGTTGTGATATTTGGAGATGAGATCAGACCCATTGTTCCAGTGTGGATTGTACATTTCTGAACTCGCGCCATGCTTTCACGGTTCGTTCTGCAACAGACTGGCTCTGGTCGCTGCCGATTGCCGGTATGAGGGTGTCGATTATTCTGGAAGCGATTGGGGGTCGAATGGTCAGGTCGACTCCTCGGAGTGAGATACGGCACACCTCGTCGAAGATCTCTCTTGCTCGCATAAACTGCTCCCTTTCTATCGGGCCACAGCCATGTGCTCTGAGCACACTATCCAAGTTGCCGTGTCTTTTGAGCAAGACCGCACCTCGTCTTGGTCCAACGCCTCTGAGTCCCTCGTTATGGAAATCGCACCCACACATGACCGCAAGGTCTCTGATTTGGTCAAGTCGAAGACCAAGTGTGGTTTCAAGATCGCCAAGAGTCGCTCGGAATACCCTTCCTCGCGATAGAAGCATCTGTCCCGTCATATGAGGGCTACCGAACAGCAGAGCATCAGCATCGGTCGAAACTACAGTTCGAACTAGTGACTCTCGACACAATGCGGCGGCCAGCATCTCGGCTTCAGAGGGAGCTGTGCATGTGGGAATCCCCACTGCGCCTGCTAGGTCTCTAACGTGTTCCAGTGCGAAGTACATCCTGAGTGCAGGACTCTGGGTAAGGTTGGAGGATACATCAATGTCGAGCCGGTCGCCACTTCGCTGGAAGCTGAGATACAGGTCATGTGCTGTCCTAATCAAATCTGGGTTAGGTGCTCTCTTGAGGGTTTCAGGCGGGCCGTCGAATATCATTACGGGGAGTATGCCTGTCCGTAGTGTCATCGTGATGAGGCCAAGTCCAATACGGAGATGCCCTAGAGGAACTCCTTCCTTTCTCTTGCGGGTTTTCTCGATGACCGACATTCTCCGTGTCATGTAGTTTGGCATGTCGATTGCTATCTTTCCGCGAATCTCGTCCGCGGAGGCCCAGACCCAAGGAAGCACGTTGAAGTTCTTGACACCCATCACTGCAGCCTCACTTGAAACCCCGGATGCCTTTGGAGGTGATGCTGATGATCACTCCTTTGGGCGGCTGGGTCAGTGTACAGCGTTCAACGAATATGCTGACAAGGTCGTCACGAGCATCCAGTCTGCCGATCCTGACAACAGAGTCTACATTGTGAGCTACGATGTTGCCGCCTATAGGGGATGGTTGGCCTGATGTCCAGTCAAGTGATGAGTGGTCAGTCATAAGTACGTGCGTCCCGGTCTTGTTGACCATAGCCCTCAATTCCTGGAAGGTTCGGAATAGTTCTCGCTGTCTTCCCGCACTGGAAGGACCCCCGCTCATGTTGAGCACAGAGGTCAAGCTATCAATGACGACGATCCGGACGTCGGTCATTGCTGCTAAATCTGATGCGGCTTGTCTAAGGTCCGATAAACTCAGAAGCCGGCCAACTGCAATTCGGCCGAGGACTTCAGGCGCATCAGAACTTCCACACAGAGTCCTAGCAAGCGCCGGGCTGTAGTTGCTTGCCGCATCTAGAAAGAAAGACCGCCCGGTCTCCTTCTTTGCTGCACACACGGCTGCCAAGTGAGCAAGTGCGGTCAAGGGGCCTCGACCAGTTCCGTGTAGTAAGCTGATCTGTTGCGGGATGAGCAGTCTGCCCAAGACTGCATCCAATGCTCGCGGCAGTAGTGAGAAACGTGGTCCCTCATCCAGTTCAATCTCATCAAGCGGTCTTTGGTACATCAATCCCAACACCCCGAACGACTGAGTAGTCGCGGAAAAGCACGGTATCCACTTCGAAACCCATCGGTATTGCTTCGACTTCTATGCCGGGCACTGCGGACTCCGGCACGATCACCCTGAGGCCCTTCTTGGTGGGTACAACAGTCATCCTCTCCGGCCAGAGTGATAGGAGGTGGGTCACGGTTGCCTCGCCTGCGGCTATTCGATAGTCTCGTATGTGTAATCCGTAGTTCTCATCGACCAGAGGTAGCATGAGCACAGCTTCTGCTAACAGTGGAGAAGCTGGTTTCGTGCCTTCGATTTTGGCTTCACTGAGTGCAGCATTGACCTGCTCGGGTTGATGCGAATCCGAGTTCGTGGATACAACTAGAGCACAACACTGGTTCAAGCATGTCAATGATACCGGCAGAAGGGGTCTGTCTCGCAGTAGCTGTACGACTGAATTACGTGCCTGATGCGGAACAATGATGACTCTGAACATGCTCTGCAATAGCTCGGACCAATGCACTGCCGTCGAGGGCTTGATTCTACCTGACATGATCCCTATACGGAGAGAGGTTGAGCGTGTTTTCAGGAGCGGAGCTTTCGATGCAATGGGCAACGAATCTGTCACTAGGGAATATACTGCAGCGGTTGCGGCCGCAGCCGCAAACGACCAATGGATTCCCCACGGTAAAACTACCAGGAATGAAACTGCGACCACATAGCCAACTGCACCGAATGCAACGATGACGAGCGGCGAAGGGACTTTCCGTCGCCTATGGCATCGCCGCGTCAGCCATGATAGTATGAACGCAACCGATGCAACCATGACGAAGGGCACTGAGTTACCATTCCTGGTGGCTAGGACGATACTCACAACTGATGCGAGCAATTGAGATCCCCCAGCCAGGGCCAGAGCAATAGTGACAGCAAGTCCGACTGCCTTGTAAAGGAATCCACCGAACATCAAGTCACCACCTCACTGAGGCTGACAGCGAAACTTCTACAATCCCTGTTTCGAGTAGCTTGATCTTTCCCAGCGGTACCTCTAGACCAGCGCGATTCGTGCCGATGATTGTGGAATAAGGACCAATCGCGTCCCTCCGCACGGCAAGATCATGATCGACCCACTGTTTGATGGTCTCATGATGCACAGGACAGGTGATGGCACCGTCGATGACTCTGTTCTCGCTAATGACGACTACTTTCACACCGCTGCTGACAACTCCTGCAAGAGTCGGCAGAACTTCCTCGATGAGTTCCTGTCCCCATAAGGTCGGGTTGAGGCGGGCCATGTCAATCACTCTTGTGACCGGGTCCACGACCACCAGCGACGTGAGTGGTGTGATCCGGCTTGCCACATTCATGACGCAGTCGCGCGATTGGGCATAGTCCAGAGTGACAAAGGTTGTCACAGCGGACATCTTGCCGCCACATGCTTTGACGTTCCGCCTTAGATGTTTCACAAACGACATCTTGCCATCTGTGTTGATCCATTCTACTGCGGAGCTTACGGACTCGTCTGCCGCAAAGGCGACTGCAAGAAGAGTCTTGCCTGATCCAGCAGGACCCCAAATGTGGGTTAGACCCTCTAAGCCCATTGAGTGCATTAACCTGGCATCATTCTTCCGCATCATCAAGGCCCCACATTCTCTCTGCCTCTTTCGGGTCTGATACAGAAACTTCTCTCTCAGGAACTGGACCTGCCGAGGACTCGGATGGGCGTCCACTCTTCCCTGCGATTCTAGCACTAACGATGTCTGCAGCTCGCTTGGGAGGTTCGAAGCCATCAGGATTATCGCTTGTTTCGGCATCGGAACTCATGTCGTGCTCGCTAGACGTGAGGGTGCGAGTTGCTGATGTTAGATCTGGTTCACCTGGCCGGGAGTTCCTGCGTATGGACTCGAAGAAGTCTGATGTGGCCTCATGTCCTCTAAGAGCTGTAGAGGGTATTCCCTCAATTGTGTGCACAGCATCATCTCTCGTCGCAAGGACCGGGACTGGAGTTGCAGTTTCTTCTTCTTCGGGCTGTGTCAGCATCTCGCCCAGCCTTTCCGCCGTCTCAGACATGGCCCTAATGTTCATCAGGTCGTCAATCGCGTTCTTGACGTCGAAACGAAGGACACCGATATCATAGAGTGAGTTGTTGAGTAGACCAATGTGACTCACGGCCTCCCCGAATGTCATGGGATTAGACAAGTGTGCAGTCAGTCCTACATACATCAGAGCGAGCATCTCCTCATTCGCATCAGACCCTAGGTGTCGCAGTAGGCAGAGGAATCTCCCCAGTCCCATGTCTGAGGTTCTGATTGGCGTGCTTTCATCAGGCTCTTCAGCTGGGGCGAACCTTACACACTCGTCGAGCACAGAGCATGCCAAGCTCACTGCATGATCCGTATTGCCAGACTCTAGGGCCTCTCCCGCGGCTGCCATTAGCGGTGTCACTGTGAAATGAAGATCCCCTACAAGCCGCAATGCCTGCTCGTTCTCTGAGACCGCCTTCGATATTCTACTCCAGTCACCCAAAGCAGACACATGCGAGCGTTCATGTTTCACCTTGGATTCGAAGAGTCGGAGTTGCTTTCTTGAGACTGCCAGGAGGAAGGCACCAGCGATACCCCCTGCGGCTGTCAGCAGAAGTGGTAGTAGAAGCCCACCGGATCCGGTAATGGCCAATTCAATACAGGTCAGCGCACCAGCCACGGAGAAGACAGAGGACAAAACACCGTACCATCCTCGCTCCACTGCGTTCTGAAGTCCGCTCCACTTGTCGCCAGCTATTCCCCTCCTTACGTCTGGAACTATGGACCTCATATCACTCTGGCATGCAAACGAAAACTCTTCCGGCCTCACTATTCTTTTCTGGTCTGTTAGCCAGCCGAGATCATTAAGAGGACGGACACCTTCGGCCACAACGTAGACTGTTCTCGTTTCGTGCATCATGGAGCTTCCCTTCTCATTCAATGAACGAAGGAGCTCCAGTCGAACACGTCCCCAAGGTGTGGCAATCGCTCTCTTTCTTACAAGTCCATCGAGCCCGACATCGGTAAGTATCCTCGCCAAGGGCCTGGTCACGGCATCTAGCACTTCGGCTTTCAGGCCAAGATCGCTCTTACCAGAGCGGCAAGAGCGCATATCGAGTACAAAGACGACAGCAAGGTGAACACCCCCTGTACCTGGGATTGCTTGTAGCCGTACTCCCACGGTAATGCCACTTGGGTATTGGCAGGTGTGGTGTTGAGTGCTGCGCAGGACGCCAATGATGTCCTGTTCCTTCGATGGTTCTTTTGGCACCCGACTCCCCCCAGCTGAGGCAGCCGGAATCTCTGTTCTCTTCTCAGGCAGACTCATTGTGCTCATATCCTCCATTGTCACTACCGGTTGGTCCATGACCTCGGGCGAGGTCCAAGGCCTGTATCATGTTCTCTGCTATCGTCACTACTGGAAGCAGTCCTCCTAGACGACCCACTGCATGAATAGAACGAAGCAACCAAGTTGTGGTTTCAATGAGCCCATTGATGTCTCCTTCGTGGAAACCAGATCTCTTTGCCAATTCAGAGATTGGTGCACGGTTCGATGTGATAGCGTCTATGAGTTGGTCATAGGACTCCCCTAGTGATCCACCGCTCTCAATACCGACCAGGTGTCTCAACAACCAGAGAAGCGAGGTCTTGTCTTCCGTTTGAGGCAAAAGAGCCAGCATCTCCCGAGCCGTAGGTATGCTGAGATACAGTCTGTTGATGAGGCGACCCAGCCTGGTAGGCTTCAGCTTCCCGGCGGTTCCTCCCTCGACAAGACCTAGCTTCAGAAGGATTCCGGCTGGGCTCGATTCACTGAGAGAGAGTGGTATTACGTAATCTGCAATAGCACCAAGTTCTGTGGCCGCTGAAGCTCCTAGCAGCAGAAGGTGTGAACACAACATGCCATGCGCATCGAGAGACCTGCCACAGGAGCATTGTGGTCCCTCGAGACATCCGGAGAACGAAGTGCGTGACGAGAAACGACAAGCATACTGCGAGCCGTCCCAGTCAGTGACAATCGCGCCGACCACGGTGTCTCCTTTCTCCCGGATGTCGACTGCTCCGAATGAACCCTGTTTTGCCGCTCGAACAGATTCCGGCAGGGCATGTCGTTCGATTGCCGCCTCGGCTGAGATTTCGCCTAGATTGAGCAGTCTCATGGGTGATTCTGCGTCTTGCATAGCGCAGTGAATGAGGTACGAATCGTTCAGCAAACTATCTTCAACTTCCTCAAGTGAAGTCTCACCCTGTTCGTCAAGCGCGACTAGTAGTAGCTCTGTCATGGAGGAAGGAGTATTGAGCACGCTTCTTACCCTATCATACCTTGGGACAAGTAACACCTTTCCAGATTCTTCTACTTGGTCGAAGTACCTCTTCTCAGCCTCTTCGGCCTCACCCTCACTCCCTGTAAGAACGACTCCGAATCCCACTTTGTCATGGTTTGGTCTCCCGGCCCTGCCCAGCATTTGATGGAGCCGGTTTGCACTCAGCAGTTGTCCATGTTCCTTAGGTGTCTTCACGTTCGTGACCACGACAGTCCTTGCAGGGAGGTCCATACCTGCAGCGAGCGTCGTTGTCGCACAGACTACTCTAACCCTTCCAGTCTGGAACAAATGCTCGACGAGGCCGCGCGCCTTGGGCCCAAGGCCAGCATGATGAAAAGCTGTGCCGTCGTGTAGAACGGTTCTGAGTTCGGGCGGTAAGCTTACGCCCCAGTTCTCCACTGACCCGAGTTCGCTATCGAGTCTAGCCTTCTCCCCCTCTGTGAGCTGTCGGCCCACGTCTGCAGCCAGCCGAAAACACTCCACCTCCGCCTCTCGACGAGTCCTCTGAAATACAATCGCTTGTCCATTGCTCTGTATAGTTGTCAAGACGAGCTCTCTGACAGTCTTGTCCTTGTTGCTCGTAGACAGGACTTTGCAGTGAAGTGGCACGGGTCTCTCATCAGATTCTATGAGCTCACACTGCAACCACTCTGAGAGATCCAATGGTGTTCCCACGGTGGCTGAGAGAGCAATCAGCTGAAGATCGTGAATCAGGCGTTTCAGTCTGATGATTGCACTCTCAAGCCGGGCTCCTCGCCGGACCTCTCCGAGGTTCTGAATCTCGTCGATGACTACAGTTCCCACGTCCAGAAGCCATGGGGCTCCGTGCCGAAGCAGAGAGTCTGCCCTTTCGTAGGTTGTGACGATGATGTCGCGGTCAGACAGTTCATTACCTTCATTCTGGTAATCGCCCGTGCTAAGTCCGACCCTGATGCCGTGACTTTCGTACCGTTCTCTAAGGCCATTCCAGACTTGAAGACCAAGCGCCCGCAACGGTACTAGATATAGGCCCTTCTTCCCTGCTATCACGGACCTGAGGAGTGCCATCTCCCCGACAAGCGTCTTGCCTGACCCGGTGGGACTACATACCATGATGCTCTTTCCGTCAAGCAACCCCTTATCGATGGCAGATTTCTGGACTCCTCTTGGTGTGACTCCAATGGAGTCCAGCATCTGATGAACATGTATTGAGAGATCAGAAACCGCCGATATCTTTGGAGCCCTCCTTGGTTTCTGTCTCTCGGAGCAGCATTGTGCCCTTCATCGTGATCCTGTAGTTTGTGTATGAAACGCCAGCATGGAGTTCATGTCCACGAAGAATGAGACCTGCCCTCTCAAGTCGCGTTATCACACCCTGGACATCGTCGCTTGCGCTTCCTCCGCTTGAAACGATGAACCTCTTGACTGCCTCTTCGGTCAGCGGTTCATACTTCATGAGTAGACGTAGAACGCGCAATGCGAGGTTTCTCTCTCCTCCTGCGACACAATCCAGAAGAGAGTCGGGACCGTGGGGTGACTTTACCGTGTCAGCTCGGAGTACTTGAGCGAGTCTGCGAATCATCTCGTCCTCGGTCAGCGGACGAATGTCAGACTGAGGAAGGCTGAGCTTGACGGGCATGCAGGTTTGCGAGCCACCGCGTATCATGAGCGCCACTCCGGGTTCCATTACCCTGAGGAAGGAAGTTTCCCGCATACTCTGACGTGACTTGCTGTGAATACCCGTGGCAATCACGCTGAGACCCAGAAAATCTATCGCAACCTTGAGGTCCATTCCCTCTCTCAGCTTGAGCGAAACAAAGGATGAGAGGACTCCGAGAGCTCCGGATGACATGTCTGCAGGATGGTCGAGGCCGACAATAATCGGCCCCCTCCTCTTGAGCGTTCGCAGCAGTGTTTCGGACCAGACATCTCGGTTACCGTATTGCCTGTTGCGTACTCTCAAGTTGTCTGGGCTATCGAGAATCACGATCAGATTCTCATCATGAGTGAGGCCAGCAAGCTTGACGCATAGGAGATCCCATGCGTATCTGTCCAATGGAGGCGACCCAAGGGAAAGAAGCAGGACTGCAAGAGGCACTTCTGTGAGGACACTCATGGGCGCAGTCTGACACCCGTAGAATGCTCTTGCACCTGAACCTTGGTGCAGCATGCGAATTGCGTTGATCCCAATCAGAGAGACCTTGGAGTGGCCCTCTACAACAGGAATGTTTGAGTCTGGAGTGTTTTCAGTGTCAGACGAATCTCCTAGGTGAACATCAGCGACAGTCGCATTACCAAGTGCCACAGCCTTGTTGAGCGCAATCTCAAGATCGACTGCCCCTCGCAAGTCCATGCCGCAAAGTACCTCAAGTGTTGTCAGTAGTTGCGGAACATATTCGCTTCGAGGAGCCCCGTCTGGATCGATTGGGTTCAGGACTAGATTCCTGCCCAGCTCCAAGCTGATGCCTTGCTCTGAGAGTGCTGCGATATCCACGGCCTCGCGATCACCAGTAGCAAAGAGAACGCGCTTGCCAGAATCGAGGAGCCTGTCGATGATGACCTTCAACAGCTCTTTTCTCTCTGACTGACCTCCCCCACAGATGAGCAAGCCTCGTTCAAGATCGCTGTCTGCGAGTCCAACCGATGGGCCCAACCTTAGCGTTTCAGGATTGATAGACACTCCAAGAGCGTAATCTGCCTCGTCTGATCTGATCGGAGACACAAACTCGGCTGGTACGCTTGCGCCCACCTCTGGTGCGAGTTCGCTTGGCAGCTGGACTAGCCATTCAGAAAGCTCTGATCCAGCTGCATAGAAGGATGTCAGACCGTGATCGACCTCCACCTTCCTGAAACGGTTACAGAGGCCGTTGGCACTGACTCTCTGCCACTCGCGCTCCGGTATAGCGGCTCTCATGGCTGACTCGAATCCGGATAGATCCTCAGGTCTCTTGCCATATCCAACAGCTAGGACGCCCGTACTCCACATGCCGCCTCGTCTTGCCGCATAAGCACCGACGGCATCCTTGGAGAGGTTATCCAAGAACGAGGCCAATGAATCTGATAATCGGTCTTTCTGCAAGATGTTCTCGATCTTCTCAGGCTTCATCGAAACAGACACGAACAGACCCATCGAGTCATCCATTGCTCTGATGAGTGCACCGAGGTCTCCGACAAGATCAGATCCTGCCGAGTCCAGTCTCATTGCAGCAGCAAACTTCCGTCCCCTTACGTCTCTCACTTGTACTGAGCCCTCGACAAGTGAGAACCCGACATCACCTGTACGTACGCTCTTCCATTGGTCGTTTACTGATTGTCTGGATCCTGACGACCCCATCGTGCGGGTCACAATGATGATGCTGATGAGCACGGTCGCTGTGCCAACAAGCACAACGTCGGGATACCATATTCCCGTAACAACTGTCACCGTTGAAACCAATGCAACCAGTGATAGTGAGTGTCCGACTTTCCTGTTGTCCCACCTGATTTCTGTGCTAGGGGTCGCTCCCTCTCCTTGCCGAGCTCTGTCCTTGAATGGGTCGAAAGCGGGCTCGGGACCCAGCACAAGTCGTCTACTCATGCTTTGCCTCCTCCTCAACCGGAAACCAGCTGAAGTCTTGCCTCTGAAGGATCTCGAGAACTCTCCTGAACCGCTCTGCGTACACAGGCCCTCCGCCGGCCATCACGAGCGTCCTGTTACTGGTGAGCAAGAGCTCGGGCATGTTTTCACCATGTGAAGGTGCACCGTAGGCAATGAGCACAGGACTCCGGGACAAGACTATCCATTGGTAGCCGTGTCCTTTCTGTAGTGCATCCATGAGCGTCTGAGGTTTGACCCCTCTCGGCAGGTCTACGCCGGTTCGATCACTTTGAGGACTGCTCATCCTGTTCAATTCCTCCTTTGACTGCCCTCATGATATCGTTGAGCCCTGCGTTCTCGATTGGAATGTGGGGGTAAGCAGTCCTCATTGCGTTCTCAAGTATCATCACGTCAGCAGACAGGTCTTTCGACAGCTTCTGCGCTATCGCAGAGGCATTGCCGACTCTGAGGCAGGTCCTGACAATCATCATGCCGATAATTGTTGGCCCCTGCCCGAGGGGTCTGTAGAGAAGAAATCTCACCGAGCCGTTCTTACTCTCAGACAGCCTCGCGTGCATTGCCTGTAGCACTCGGGAAGCAGCATGGCTCAGGTCTATTCCAAGAGGCACACTAGTCATAAGTCTGGCTCCGAATGCCTCAAGTTTCCACGTCCTGACAAGGGCCAGTACTCCATACCTCTCGTTCCACAGCATCATCGGCGTCCCAGATGACCGCTTAGCTACGACTATCAGGACCGTTGTGAGCAGGAGTCCGATTACTGCTTGCTGCGCTTGAACAAGCCGCTGGCTTCCAGCCAATAGTGAAAGGAACCAGATAGCTAGCAGAACCGAGGCAATGATCCATCCATCAGACAATGGTTCATTGTGCATCAATACCATTCTCCTCCCTTCTCTTTACGAATCTGCTGATTGCGTATCTCAGCTCTTCTGAACCCTCATATGGCCACATGTCTGAAACCATATCTTCACTGAATACAGAAGTATACCTGAGGAATCGTCTGTCAAGAAGGACCGCGACCCCCCAGTCAGCGGGCGACCTCCTCAGACGACCTAGAAGCTGCGCGACTTGTCTTATAGATGGAATGACACTTGCATAGTAGTACCCCATTCCTTGGCCGAATCTATTGTCGAACCATTGCTCCATCGCCTTCAGGTAGCTACTTGGCGGCGTGAACGGAATGCCCACGCCTATGATAAGGTCGACCATGCTGGAGCCGCCCTGCGCTAGATCCACACCCTCACTGAACTTGCCACCATAGACGCAAAAGACAGCATGGGGACTGCTCTGAATCGCCTCGGCTACTGTTTCAATCCTCTCTTCTGGACTCTCCATGAGAGGTCTTCTGTGACCGGTGTGAACGTCATGACTCAGAACCTCACGCATGATTGCATAACTGGGAAATGCGACCAATGCGCTCTTGTTTGCAGGCATCACCTCCAATACTCTCTGAACGGTGGCCGCGATCGTACGCCAGAGCTCATCGTTGCGGTCTTGGTACTTCGTGGTGATTCCTTTGTCGACAAGAACTAGCCGTGTCCCACGTGGATATGGGCTTGCCAAGTCTTCCATAAGGGCGCTCGAAACCCCCAGCAGCTTTGAGTAGTGCTCAAGGGGTCTGAGAGTGCCAGACATGAGGAGAGCAGAGCGAGCTTCCCTCAAAACCGGTGCAGCCAGGCCAGCGGAGTTCATGGGCCGAATGAATAAATCCGCATCAGAGCGGCTCTCCTCTTCCTGTAGCTGCTTGCGTTTCCTGATCATTGCATGCCAGTCATCGCTCTTGGCGGCCCTCGTCGCGGCGAGTAGGAATTCCAGCAACTTGTCAATGGGCGTTTCCGCCAAGGATGCTGCATCAGGGTCGCCCATTATTGGGTTGGTGGCATCCGTGAGCTGCTTCAGTGCTGCTTCTTCGATGAATCTGGGTGCCACATCCCACTTGTCAAGACGTTTCTCTAAACGCCCCTTCATGTCGTCAAGAGCTACCATCATGGTCTCCCAGAGAAACTCTATAGTGTCCCCCAACCAAGGTGCAGATGTTTCTCGCACAATCTCTGCGCGATGCTCTCTAAGCCATCTGAGTTCCTCCCAGCCTATCTTTGCGGTTTCTGAATCAAGGATATGAGAAGGGAGGTTGTGAGCTTCGTCAACAAGAACATCAACTTCTGGGAGGGCGTTTCCCAGAGACCCGAGAGTGGCATCCCGTACGCGCGAGCGAAACAGATAGCTGTATGGACCAATGACAATGTGACTATCCCTTGCGCAATGCCTCATCAGTTCGTAGGGGCACAGATCTCCCGTGCCTGCGACGCTTTCGACACGCTCTCGAGTGATAACACCTGAACCCAGCATTTCAGATATGGTGCTCCGCACGTGATCCCTCACCTGTGTTCTGCCTTCTTGCTTCCTGTAGAAATTCCAGTAGCAGGTGCACTGGCCGCTCTTGACCATCAACACACAGGCCTTCATGAAGCCCATCGAGCTCAGTGGACGTATCTGCTCTTTGAGTGGGCACGTGTGGACTCTCGAGAGAAGAGTTGTTGCAGTCAAGGAGGGAAAACGTTGCCTCAGGACATCGAGTTCGTTTTCGAAGACTCGGGATTGGGAATGTGTTCTCGTGAGGACCATCAGCCTGCAAGTCCTATCATGTGCACGCGCCGCGAGATACCCGGCCAATACTGCGATAGTCTTGCCAACACCGCAATCGGCAGAAAGGAATCCGACTCCTCCCTTTGAGAAGACCTGCGCAGCGAGAGTCACAGCTCGATCCTGAAACGGTCTGGGATTGTAGGGGAAGAACTGCATTGGGTTCATCGCTGCGACTGTCATTGGTCCTCCTCCACATGCAGCATAGATTCGCTTCTGTGTATCCGGAAGCGTATCGAGAAGTAGCTCTCCATGACCTCATTGAATCGCTGAATGTGTGCAGGTGAGTCATAGTGCTCTTCCTCGAGTGCCATTCTTTTGACAATGTCAGGACTGAAGCCCTTCCGCCTCGCCGCTACCCAGAACCAGTCTTCCACTTCTTTCATTGTCGAGAGTATGTGCGCAACCGTGTCCTCGATCAACGACATCAGGAACATGACTGCATCCCTGGAGTTCTTGGGGAGACCTGATACATTGATGCCTGTGGGGAGGTAGGCCACGATTCCGTCATTGCTGTCCAAATGTATCTCACTTGGCACTCCTCTTGTTCCTCTGAGCGTTTCCAGCAATGATAGGAGTCTTGGCAACTGCGACAGTAGCGGTTCTTTCGAGTCCCTGCCATGCCAGTCGATCCTGGACACCACGAATAGCTCAGGATCTGGTCCGTCACTACGCTGAAGCGTAGCAACTCTATGCGATGTTTCTCTGAGCAGCAAGTTGGTCAAGTTGATCAACGAGCTGCCTAACACAGTCGAAGGAGTCTTGGGCACCCAGACCTCTGAAATCACGGCTTCAGTATCGGACATAAGTTCCCTTTCTCCTGGATAGTGTGATTTCGGAGCCGTCGTTCACAAGGCACCCGTCCGAAAGCATTGCGTCAATGAATGCACTTGCTTTGTCTTCATCAATGCCCGCGTCCGAACATTCCTGAAGTATTCGCATTATGCTCACGGGCCTGCCGCGGTTTGTATCCACCAAGGCCTCAACTATGTTGAGCACCCTTTTCCTCACTCCGTAGCTTCTTGGGTCTCCGCCCGGCAGGCTTCTCTGCGTGGAGTCTACAACAAGCTCTCTGATCATGGACTCGGCCTCTTCGACTGTTGCGGCGTACCTCGTAGAGGAACTATGGGGAATCTTGGCCTGACATAAGCTGCAGACAGAGCTGTCTTGGAAGTTCTCTACTGGAGCATATCCTACATTGCGGCATCTCGGGCATCTGTACACGCGGAGCAATCTCCTCTCCCCCATCACTGCTCCTCCTCTTCATCGACCTCTTCCTTGACATCACCCTCGGATTCCTTTTCTGCATGAGCAGCTTTCTTCCTTTTCTTCCTCGCACTCTTCTCTGAAGCAGCTTGCTCTTCCTCTCCACTCTCTGCGCTCCATCCTCTCATCTTGAAATAGTCGAGAATCCTGCTCTCCGTTTCCTTCTTCTCATCGGTATCCATATAGAATCCGCCCCAACCCATCATCACTTCGACTTTGAACTCGGGTATGCCAGCGTTATCTTGAAGCTCGACGAGCCTCACCACGCCTGACTTCCTTCTTGTGTAGAACCTGTAATCCGAGGCGTGCGAGATAACATGGCCCCCGGCCGGGGCGTTGGGATTTCCACCATAGATGCTGACCGTACTCATCACTTGATTCGTGTACACGAATACTGCGTTTGTGGCAGCTGCGATACGTCTCATCTGGTTCAACAGCTGATTCATGGTCTGTTGTCTTGTGGTAAGTGCGTTGAGTCCTTTGTACTCAGCTCTGAAGAGCCCCGTTAATGAGTCGATCACAACAAGCTTGTAGCCCTGCTCGGCACATAGCTGGGGTATGCTTTCGAATACATCTGTGATTTGTTCGCTGATCACTATGTGAGCCAAGCCTATGTTTCCTAGGGCTACGTCCGGGTCTAGGCCGAATCTCACTGCATTTGCTCGTATGACCCAGGGTTTGAATGAGTTCTCCGTGTCCAACCACAGGATGCGGCCTTCGAGTCCTCCTTTCTCTCTAGGGAGTTGGGCAACGACTGCGAGCTGGCAGCACCATTGGGTCTTGCCACCTCGCGCGGGGCCGTAGAACTCAACGATTGAGCCACACTCGATGCCGCCAAACATCTGTCTGTTCATTTCTTTGAGACCGCTGCTGAGGCGAGGCTTGGATGCCATCTCCTGCTCAACTTCAAGACCTGACTTGAAACCGCACAGGCCGACCAGCTGCCTTGCACTTCGTATGATCTTGAGTGTCGTACCCTCGCCAAGCTTCGTCTTCGTTGCCAGTTCGACCGGATTCTGAACTGCCAACAGTTCAGCAGTTGTTACAAGGACTTCCCGGAGCCTCTTCGATGCGGCAGGACCCACACCACTTACAGCCTCAAGTTCGGTCACAGAATCCCCTCCTTCACAAGTCTGTCAGCTCTAGGCCCGCGCACGGGTACAAGGTTCAGGAAGGGCGCCAGCTCACACCGAGGAAGCAGGAATCCTCCCTTTATTCTCGCCAACGTGAACCCCGGAAGAAGGCCTGCAACACACTCCACGCTGGCGGAGGGCAGCTCTACCTTCAGACCTTGAGGGCATAGTCTGCCCGCAGTACTGATGTATCCTCCAAGTGTATCATAGCATGAAAAAGACTGTCCGTCGCCGTCGACCATGCAGGCTCCGGGTTCAGCCGCCTCGATGCCCCCCAGATCATCCGCTGATTCATAGATATCTTCGATGAACTTGTCCCATTCCCAGCCCTGTTTCTGTCGACCGACTACGTTGATACCCGCAATAGCTCCTGCCAGCCAGGCGATATGAGGAATACAACTGCTGCCAGCCTTGAGTCTTTCAGAAGCATCTTCACACAACACTCTGGCTCTCTACCTCCTCGGTGCTCTCCAGGCCTCCAGCAACCTCGACTACCGGCGTTAGCTCATCCAGCCAGCTGACAAGGCTTTTGATTATTGGGTCCTCTGTCTGCGTCTGGTTCAGCACAGAAGTGATGAGCGACTTAGAAGTCACTACGACTCTCTCAAGGGCAAGTGCTCTGCTTGGGTATGTCATAGGTTTGAACCAAGGCATATTGACGAAACCTGATTCTCCTGCCAAGAACTCACGCCAATCGAAGTCCCATTCAGCGACACAGGGGTCGCGTCTGATTGTGCTCAACAGGACCTCAGTCCAGTCGGACCACCTTTTCATAAAGGCCCAGACAGACGTCGTGAGTGATCTCATGCTATCTGATTTCGAATCGGGCTGCCCCTCAAACACCAACACCAGGTGAGTAGCAACGCCCTTTGCGATAGCACTCACAGCTAGGCCGCTGTTCTGGTGGGCGACCATGAGTGAAAGACAGGGAACAAGACTCAAGATGTCACATGGCTTGTACAGCCCACCCCTTCCGTTATCGAACCTCGCGAAGGGGGCTAGGATGTCGCTTCGCAGACCTACTACCATTGCCAACCATGAGCCGCAACCGGGTCCTTGGTAACGAAGACGGGCTTTCACAACGTTGCGATCCGCATTATTGAAGACGACCTGCAAAGGCAGCGTTACATCGATAGTCCCATTGGCCGTGCGATACTGGCTACATAATGACAGGAGCTGTTTCTCTAGTTCGGCAATCATCTTGAGCACCGCGTATTTGCGCGCACAGATTATCGAAGAACTTTCTCTAACCGGTCAAGAAGACACCATAAGACTGCAAAGTGAACTTGCGATAGCTATAGGCTCTCCCCCAGAGTAATGTGATGAATAGCATCCACGAGGTGCACTTAGAGAACTCAAAACACCGTCTCGATATGGCCAGTGCCAAGAACTGTCACTATGACTGAGGCAGGTGAGAGGACATCCTGCATCAGCTTTCGCGGAGGGAGAAAGGCTTCATGCTCAAGGCGTGCGAACCTTTGAGCGTTCGTGGGGTTGTCTGCCTGTGCTGGATTTCACATTGGGGACATTTCAGAAGGTAGGTCAAGACTCATGCCCAGAGAATCATGCAGATCGATCCTCCCGCTTGAAATCGATGTCAGTGGGACAAAGCTTGGGACCGTGAATATGCAAGCTTTCGGCCATAGGTACTTTCAGAAGTGGCTTCATAACGGTAAATAGCGCTACTTGAGTTCTATGAAGACTTTTCAAAACAGGGGAGATGGTCAAAGCTGGTTAAAAACCCGGGATGGCAGTCATATCACTTCAGGCTCTGCTCCCAACAGGTTATGATTCCCCTTATTTGAATGCCCTCCAACGTACTGGGATTTCTTGGCCAGGCGTTTCGGAGGCAACATGAGCA
>Ga0153915_10000170_pt1 | contig 58446 bp, 53 predicted proteins | sample Opewatmetagenome_2_FD_107003 | JGI IMG/M metagenome (GOLD analysis project Ga0153915, IMG submission 107003) | Freshwater wetland microbial communities from Ohio, USA - Open water 3 Core 3 Depth 3 metaG | ecosystem: Environmental > Aquatic > Freshwater > Wetlands | place: USA: Ohio, Lake Erie...
CGGTCGGCGCGTGCGCGATCGCCGGCGGGCCGTTCACGGGCCATGCGCGGGTGCACAACGGGGCGGCCTCGGTGGTGCCGGTGGACCTCTTCATCCCGGGATGCCCGCCGCATCCGCTGACGATCCTCGACGGGCTGCTCCGGCTGCTGGGGCGGCTCGAGGACGAGGGCCGCGCGCCGGTCAGCTCAGCACGGTCTTGATCATGCTGCCGAGCTCGCCGACGCGGTAGGGCTTGGTCAGGTAGCCGCAGAAGCCCATGTCGAGGTACTGCCTCGCCATCTCCTCGTTGTCGTAGCCGCTGACGGCGATCGCGCGCACGTCGGGGTCGAGGTCGCGGAGGCGCTTGAAGGTCTCCTCGCCGCCCATGCCGCCGATGATGGTGAGGTCGAGCAGCACGGCGTCGTACGGCCGGCCGATGTTGAGGTACCGGCGGTAGAGGGCGATGGCCTCGTCGCCGTTCTTGGCGATGTCGTGCTTGTACTCGAGCGAGGTGAGCATCCCGCCGGTGAGGAAGCAGATCTTCTCGTCGTCGTCCATGAACAGGACGCGGCCGGTGCCGAAGCGCATCGTGGGGGCGCGCCGCGCGGCGGCCTCGACCTGTTGCTCGGCCTGGGGCAGGAAGATGGTGAAAGTGGTCCCCTTGCCGACGGTGGAATCGACGCCGATCTGGCCGCCGTGCTTGCGGACGATGTCGAGGACGGTCGCGAGCCCGAGGCCGGTGCCATGCTTCTTGGTGGTGAAGAAGGGGTCGAAGATCTTCTGGAGGATCTCGGGAGGGATCCCGCTGCCGTCGTCCTCGGCCTCGAACTGCACGTAGCGCCCGGCCGGCAGCGGCTGGATCTGGCCCTCGGCGAGCTCGGTGTTCGCGGCGCGCAGCCACACGTGGCCGGTGCGGTCGGGCGGCATCGCCTGGATGGCGTTGACGACGAGGTTCTGGAACACCTGGAGGATCTGCGCGCGGTCGGCGAGGATGTTCCCCGTGCCGGGGGCGACCTCGACCGAGACCTCGGCGGTGGCGCCGGCGGCGGCGATCCTCGAGACGTCCTTGAGGATCGTCTGGGCCATGATCACGGTCTTCACGCCGGCGGTGCCCTTGGCGAAGGCGAGCAACTGCTTGGCGAGGCCCTTGGCGGCGAGGCAGGCCTGCTCGCTGTTCTCGAGGCCGCTCGGGTCGCGGTTGTCCTTGGCGAGCGAGACGCCGCCGAGGATGGTCGTGAGGAGGTTGTTGAAATCGTGGACGATGCCGCCGGCGAGCTCGCCGAGCGACTCGAAGCGGTTCGCTTTGATGAGCTCGTCGGGCGTCAGATTCATCTCCGCCGGATTGCGGAAGACGACGATGCCGCCGGCGATCTGCCCCGCGGAGTCGCGCACGGGGCGGCCGCTGAAGGCGAGCGGGCGCGGGGGCTTCCCCTCGGCGCCGGCGAGGGCGAAGTCGGTGCGGAGGGGGAGGGACTCGCCACCCTCCAGCAGGCGTTCGACCGGGAACGGCGCCGGCGCGGTGCTGGTGCGGTGCACGAGCGGGAGCGCCTCGGCGATGAGCCTGCCGCGGAGGACGTCGGGGGTCAGGCGAAGGATCTCGCCGGCCCTGTCGTTCGCAAAGGCGATCTTCCCGGCGCTGTCGAGGAGCAGGATGCCCTCGTGGATCTCGGAAAGCACTTCGGCCGCGGGCGCGACCGGAAGGGCATGAGCGCCGGCGGAAGGGAGGCCGTCGGGCACCGCGCAATGGAAGCCGATGACCCGCTGGAGCTCATGCCGCCGCGAGAACTGGCGGAGCACGCCCCCGCTGACCCATACGTACTGGCCGTCCTTGCGGCGCAGCTGGCACGCGTCGAGATAGGCGGGCTCGCCGGGATGTTTGCGGAGGAAGAACTCCCTGAGGTCTCCCTGGGCCTGGTCGGGATGGAGGACGCCGGCGAGGGTGTCCGGTCCGTCGATGAGGTCGTCGGTCCCGAATCCCAGCAGGCGCTTCCAGGCAGGCGAGAACCAGTATCGGCCCGCGGCGAAATTGATGTCGAAGGCTCCCAGCGGCCCCTGATCCGTCAGCTCGCGAAAGCGCTCCTCGTCCTCGATCGATGCCTCCTCGAACTCCTTGCGCTCGCTGATGTCGATGTGAAACCCGGCGATCCGCTCGATCTCGCCCGCCGCGTCGAAGACCTGGAGGCCGACGCCCTGCAGCCAGACATAGTGCCCGTGCTTGTGGCGGAGGCGGTATTCCGCCATGAAGCTGCGCACGCCGCTGAAGAACCGGGTGCCGACGCGGTCCGGCGCCGCCGCGCTGTCTTCGGGATGCAGGAGGCCGCGCCAGGTCTCGAGAGAGTCCTCGAGTTCGTTCTCGGCGTAACCGAGTTGCCGTTTCCATGCCGGCGAGAAATGGAAGACTTTCTCCCTGAAATTGAGGTCGAAGATGCCGATCGGACTCCGCTCCTCGAGCAGCTTTAGCAAATCGGACGGCGCGGCGGAGGACGCGAGCGGGCACACGAAGGCCAGACAACCGGGTCCGGCAGCGGTCGCTGCCGGCTCGAGGCGCACCGAAACCGGCAGCGGATCGCCATTCCCGCGGAGCGCGGCGAGCACGAGCGGCGCGGAAACTCCGGTGGAGAGCAGAACATCCCATTGCGACTCGATCCACCCGGGATCCTGCGAGGTGACCTCGAAGGCGAAGAGGGAGCAGAAGTGCCGGCCGAGAAGCCCCGATTCATCGGCCTCCCAAATCGAACGCGCGGCGGCGTCGGCGACCAGAACAGAGCCTTTGCCATCGAGCACAAGCACAGCCCCAACAAGGCTGTGAGCCTCGGCATTCGGAGGATTGGCTGTAGAAGGCTGGGTCTGGTTGCCCACGGAATTCGCGAATAAGGACCGGCGGCGGAACCTGTTCGAGCGTGCCGGCGCCCGGATTCGGCACGAATCCTTACGCGATGTTAAGTGAAAAGTGTGTGGGGAGATCGCCGGGGGCTACGCGCAAATGGTTGGCTGCTACCGTTATTTGAAATTTCCTATGGTGTGCAGGGGCGCGGCGCCGCACTTATTTTGTGAGCCAGCGCCGGACGCGGCCCTCGAGAAAATCCAGATAGGCCGGGTGATCGTTCAGGCAGGGAATGTGCTCGAAGGACTCGCCTCCGGCCTGGAGGAAGGTCTCGCGGCCGGTCAGGCGGATTTCTTCAAGGGTTTCAAGGCAGTCGGCGACAAAGGCGGGGGTGATGACGAGCAGGCGCCTCTTCCCCTCCGAGGCCAGCCGCCGGAGTTCGAAATCCGTGTACGGCTGGAGCCAGGGCTCGCCGGCAAGCCTGGACTGGAAGGAGACCGAATAGTGCGCCGGGTCGAGGCCGGCGCGCCTGGCGAAGAGCTCCATCGTGCGGAGGATCTGGGCGCGGTAGCAGGTCGAGTGGGCCGGCGAAGCCGCGTGGCAGCAGTCGGCGGCGATGGTGCAGTGGGCATCGGTCGGGTCGGCCTTCCGGAGGTGGCGGACGGGAATGCCGTGGAAGCTGAAAAGGAGGTGGTCGAAGGGCTGGCTCAGGTAGGGCAGAGCGCTGGCGTGGAGCGCCTCGATATAGTCGGCGTCGCCGAAGAAGGGCGGCTCGACGGTGAGGCGAAGTTCCGGCGCGAGACGGGCGGCCTCCTCCCGCACTTTGACGACAACCGTCTCCCAGCTCGACATTGCGTAATGGGGATACTGGGGAATCAACAGCACCTCCCCGATGCGGGCGGCCGCGAGCGCTCCCAGGACCGACGCGATCGAGGGCCGGCCGTAGCGCATGGCGAGGGCGACCGGGATGTCCGGCCCGAGCCGCGAGGCAAGCTTCTGCTGCACGCTGCGGCTGGCGACGACGAGGGGCGCCCCGCCGGGCGTCCAGACCCGGCTGTAGGCATGGGCCGAATGCGGCGCGCGCCGGGGGACGATGATCCAATGGACAAGCGCGTGCCTGAAGGGTTGGGGAGGCCGGTCGATGACCCGCGGATCCCCAAGAAACTCGTGGAGATAGCGCGCGACATCCGCCGCCGAAGCCGAGTCGGGGGAGCCGAGGTTGACGAGGAGGACGGCGCGCGGGGACATGCAGCCTTTCACTGGTCGGCCGATTGTGCGGCGATGTCAAATGCAGGGGAAGGGGATTTTGGCATTGCCGGTGGAGAACGGCGACCACATCACTGGAGGGTTGTGCGGACGCCCGGACCGTCCCGGCGGCGCCGCCGCGATCCATCACTTTCATGAATACAAACCGCCGACCCGTGCTCCTCGTCATCCGCGACGGCTGGGGCAAGAATCCCCATCCCGAGCAGGACGCGTTCAATGCCGTCAAGCTCGCGCGCAAGCCCTGTGATGACCGGCTGCATGCCGAGTTCCCGGTGACCCTGGTGAAGGCCTCCGGCCTCGATGTGGGCGTGCCCGAGGGCGTGATGGGCAACAGCGAGGTGGGCCACCAGAACATCGGCGCGGGCCGCATTGTCGACCAGGAGATCGTGCGCATCAGCAAGGCGATCGGCAGCGGCGAGATCGAGAACAACGCGGTCTGGAAGGCCGCGCTCGAGCGCGTGAAGACCCGGGGCACCAAGCTGCATTTCATGGGCCTCGCCTCCGACGCGGGCGTGCACAGCCTCCTGGATCACCTCTACGGCCTGCTCGCCCTGGCGAAAAAGGCCGGCGTGTCGAAGAACGTCTTCATCCACGCCTTCATGGACGGCCGCGACACGCCCCCGACGAGCGGTCTGGGCTTCGTCAAGCAGCTCGAGGCGAAGACCGCCGAGATCGGGCTCGGCTGCATCGCGAGCGTGTGCGGGCGCTTCTACGCGATGGACCGCGACAACCGCTGGGACCGCGTCAGCCGCGCCTACAATCTGCTCGTGGGAGCGAAGTCCGACGCCACCGCGGCGAGCGCCGCCGAGGCCGTGCAGCACTATTACGACAACCCCACCAACGATTCCCAGAAGGGCGACGAGTTCGTGATTCCGACCTGGATCGTCGGCGCCGACGGCAGGCCCGTGGGCTCCATCGCCGGCGGCGACAGCGTGGTCTTCTTCAACTTCCGCGGCGACCGGCCGCGCGAACTCTGCCGCGCGTTCTGCGAGGACGGGTTCAAGGAATTCGACCGGGGCGCGAAGCGGGACCTCTATTTCACAGGGCTGACCGAGTACAAGAAGGGCCTGCCGGTGCAGACGATCCTGCTCAAGCCGGCCAAGATGAAGAATATCCTGGGCGAGTACCTGGCGGACCGCGGGCTGCGCCAGTTCCGGTGCGCCGAGACCGAGAAGTACCCGCACGTGACCTTCTTTTTCAACGACTACCGCGAGGAGCCTTTCCCCGGCGAGGAGCGCGGCCTGGTCGCCAGCCCGAAGGTCACCACGTACGACCTCGCGCCCGACATGTCCTCCATGGGAGTGACCGTGGCTGCGCGCGACGCCATCCTCTCCGGCAAGTTCGACCTGCTGGTCGTCAACTACGCCAATCCCGACATGGTCGGCCACACGGGTTCGGTGCCCGCGGCGGTGCGCGCCTGCGAGGCGACCGACCTGGGAACCGGCGTGCTCATCGACGCCGTCCTCAAGATGGGCGGTGCGGCCGTCGTCTGCGCCGACCACGGCAACTGCGAGCAGCTTTGGGATTACGGGCAGAACTGCCCGCACACGGCTCACACGCTGAACCTCGTCGAGGCCTTCGTCGTCAGGGCGGATTTCGCCGCCGGGAAAACAAAGCTCCGCGAGGGCGGCCGGCTGGCCGACATCGCCCCCACGCTCCTCCATCTCATGGGCCTGCCCAAGCCGGCGGAGATGACGGGCACGAGCCTGATCGCGCAGGCCTGACGACCTCCTCTGCCACAGGCTTGCGGTCTCGGGGGGGATCCCACATCGTCGCGGTTGCGGGGATACTCATCCATGGCCGACATCAGCCCCACCCTCAAGAAACTGCTGATCGATGATGCGCACCTGCGCATTGCGCGCGCGCTCGTCGACGAGGCGAGAGGGGATCTTGAGACCCGGATCGAGGCGCTGCGCAAGACCGAGTCGTCGATAGACAGGCTCCTGGCGCTGACGGGCCGGCCGCGCGAGATCTCCCAGCAGGTCAAGGCAGCCCGCGGGGAGCTCACCAAGGTCGAGGGATCGCTGGCCAGCCTCGACAAGGTTCTGGCCTCCCTCGAGCCGCGGCTCGAGGAGGAGACCGAGACGCACCTGCGCGCACACAGCCCGGAGTACGTCAAGGGCCTCGCGGCGGTGAAGGACTACGCTGACTGGACGGGCGCCATCGGGCGCTTCCAGCGCAAGCTGGAGAACTACCTGCGCGCGCTGGGGACGGCCCGCAACATGCTTTCGGCGGGATACGACCGGACCCAGAAGCGCATCTCGGCGGGCGCCGACGAGGCGCTCGGCACCGCGATCCTCGCGGCGACCGAGCTCGAGGAGGAGACCACGTTTCTCAACAAGGTGGCGGACGCCCACGAGGAGTGCGTGGCCGACACGCCCAACGCGCGCGCCGTGCTCCCGCGCGTGCCTGTGGCCTCCTTCCGCGAGTGGACCGAGCGGCTGCGCCAGCTCAGCGACATCGGCGAGATGCAGGCGGAGTTCGCGAGGATTCTCGCCATGTGCGAGATGCTCCAGACGACCGGCGTTGTCGCCCTTGACGAGGCCGTGCACCGCGCGGTGTCGGAGCACAGCGCGCTCTCGCAGGGATTCGTCAGGGAGTACGTGAAGGCGCTCCGCCAGTTCGCCAGCGAACGCTGGGTTAAGCATGAGGAGACGGCGAGCCGGGTGCAGCGGCTGCAGCGGGAAATGCTCGGATTCTCGAACTTCCCCTTTGAGATGGAAACCTAGGAGGCCCCCGGACGACGAATTTCGGGTTTGCCCTCGCGCGCGGGGCTCCGCTTAGTTGGCCCCCCTTTCGTCCATTGCGATCATCACCATGAAGCGCACCCATCATTGTGCCCAGCTCACGCGGGCGAACATCGGCGCCACCGTCACGCTGGCCGGCTGGGTCGACTCCCTCCGCGACCAGGGTGGCATCATCTTCATCGACCTGCGCGACCGCGAAGGCGTGACGCAGGTAAAGCTCGAGCCGAACTCGAACGCCGATGCCGGCGCCCGGGCGGCTCACCTGAAGCCCGAGTCGGTGATCTGCGTGACGGGCTGCGTGACCCTGCGCCCCGAGGGCACCGCCAACCCGTCGCTGCCGACCGGCGAGATCGAGGTCGACGCGACCGCCCTGGAGCTCCTGAACCTCTCGGAGACGCCGCCGTTCCCGCTCGACGACGCGGGGGGCGACCGGGTGAACGAGGATCTCCGCCTGACCTACCGCTACCTCGACCTGCGCAGGCCCAAGATGCGCCGCAACCTCCTGGTGCGGCACCGCACCACCAAGACGGTGCGCGACTATTTCGACGCAGAGGGCTTTGTCGAGGTCGAGACCCCGATCCTCTTCAAGAGCACGCCGGAGGGCGCGCGCGAGTACCTGGTGCCGTCGCGCATCCATCCGGGGCAGTTCTACGCGCTCTCGCAGTCGCCCCAGCAGTTCAAGCAGATCCTCATGGTGGCCGGCGTGGAGAAGTACCTCCAGATCGCCCGGTGCTTCCGCGACGAGGACCTGCGCGCCGACCGGCAGATGGAGTTCACCCAGATCGACGTCGAGATGTCGTTCGTCGAACGCGAGGACATCTACGCCACGTTCGAGGGCATGCTGAAGAAAGTCTGGAGGGACGTGCTGGGCGTCGATCTCCCGACGCCCTTCCTGCGGATGCCCTTCCGCGAGGCGATGGACCGGTACGGCGTGGACAAGCCCGACACCCGATTCGAGCTTGAGCTCGTCGACTTCACGAATCTGTTCCGGGAATCCTCCTTCAAGGTGTTCGCCTCGACGGCGGCCTCCGGCGGCGCGGTGAAGGCGCTCAACGCGAAGGGGCTTGCCGACATCACCCAGGGCGAGCTGGCCGGCCTTGAGGAGGCCGCGAAATCCCTCGGCGCGAAGGGCCTCGCCTTCATCAAGGTCGAAGGCGGCGAGTGGAAGTCGCCGATCGTGAAATTCTTCACGCCGGCCGAGCGCGAGGATCTCACCCGGCGGCTCGGGATAGGCGAGGGCGACATCATCTTCTTCGCGGCGGCGCCGTGGGAGAAGGCGTGCGCGATCCTCGGCCGCATCCGGCTCGAATGCGCGGCGCTCCTGCAGAAGCGCGGAAAGATTTCCATCCCGGCCGACAAGTGGAATTTCCTGTGGGTGGTCGATTTCCCCCTGATGACGTTCGACGAGGAGGAGAAGCGCTTCGTGGCCACGCACCATCCCTTCACCGCGCCCGTGGCGGAAGACATCGCGCTGCTCGACACCGATCCGCAGAAGGTCCGCGGCCAGCACTACGACGTCGTGCTCAACGGCATGGAGCTCGGCGGCGGCTCGATCCGCATCCACCAGCCTGCGCTCCAGGAGAAGGTGTTCAAGGACGTGCTGAAGATCCCGGCCGACGTCGTCGAGAGCCGCTTCGGCTACATGCTCCGCGCGTTCAAGTTCGGGGCGCCGCCCCATGGCGGCATCGCGTTCGGTCTCGACCGGCTGGTCGCCCTGCTCTGCGGGACGACGAGCATCCGCGACGTGATCGCCTTCCCCAAGACGCAGAAGGCGCAGGATCTGATGACCCAGAGCCCGACCGCGGTGACGGCGAAGCAGCTGCGCGACCTGCACATCCAGACGGTCATTCCCGCCGCACCCGCCCAATAGTCGTGCTTGCGCCCGGTGCCCTTCGGGGCAAAGTTTCCTTCAACCCCATCCCGATTCCTCATGAAGCTCATCATCGCCATCATCAAGCCGTTCAAACTCGAAGAGGTTAAGGAGGCGCTCGCCGCCATCGGCATCGAAGGCATGACCGTCACCGAGGTCAAAGGCTTCGGCCGCCAGAAGGGCCACACCGAAATCTATCGCGGCAGTGAATACACGGTGGATTTCCTCCCCAAGGTGAAGATCGAAATCGCCGTCGGGAACGATCTCGTCGGCAAGACGGTCGATGCGATCGTGAAATCGGCCAAGACGGGCAAGATCGGCGATGGCAAGGTCTTCGTGCTCCCCGTCGAGGAAGTCGTCCGCATCCGCACGGACGAGCGCGGCGAGGCGGCGATCTGATCGCGTCAGGATCTCCCAGGCGGGCGGGCTCTCTCCCGGGCGGGAACCCGCTCCGCTGGCATTTCCCCTGCTACCAGCGGCCGTCATGAGCGTTCCTGAAGCCTTTGCGCCGGCCGCTGCGGCCGCCCAGTCATGAACGGGCCGCCGCTGCTCGCGATGGGGGCGCCGGGCGCCGACCTCCCGCTCGTGTCCGCTGCGCCCTTTGCGCTCCTCCTGCTGCTCATCGCGGTGATGCCGCTGACGCCGCCGCGGCTCAAGCATCTCTGGGAGCGCTTTTACGGGCACGTGTCGGTCGGGCTGGGGCTGGCCGTGGCGGCAGGGTACCTCGTCTTTTTCCCGGGCGGCGGCGCCGTCGTGCGGCACACGGTCGAGGAATACTTCTCATTCATCAGTCTGATCGGGTCGCTCTTCGTGGTGGCCGGTGGCATCCATATCAAAGTCCGCGGCGAGGCGACGCCGCTGGGAAACGTTGTGTTCCTCCTGATCGGCGCGGCGGCGGCCAACATCATCGGGACGACGGGCGCATCGATGGTGCTCATCCGGCCGTTTCTCCGGATGAACAAGATCCGGCTCAGCGCCTACCACGTGGTGTTCTTCATCTTCGTTGTCTCCAATTGCGGCGGCGCGCTCACGCCGATAGGCGATCCTCCGCTGTTCCTCGGCTACCTGAGGGGTATTCCGTTTTTCTGGCTGCTGGACCACGCCATTCTCCCCTGGCTTGCGATTCTCGGGGCGATCCTGGCCGTTTTCTACGTGTTCGACGCCCGCAGCTTCGCACGCGTCCCCGGGTCCGTGCGGCACCGGATCGAGGAACAGGACGTCTGGCGCTTCCAGGGCGGGCTGAACGTCATTCTCCTGATGGTGATCGTCGGTGCGGTCTTCCTGCCCGACCGCTGGTTCGTGCGCGAACTGGTGATGTTCGCCGCCGCCGCGGCCTCGTACCTGAAGACGCCGCGGGTGGTGCACGAGGAGAACCATTTCACCTTCGGTCCGATCCGGGAGGTGGCGCTGCTTTTCGTCGGCATCTTTCTCACGATGATGCCGGCGCTCGGCTACATCGACGCCCATGGCGATAAGTTCGGCGTGCGCAGGCCCCTCCAGTACTATGCGGCCGCCGGCTCGCTCTCGTCGATGCTCGACAACGCCCCCACCTACGCGACCTTCCTGCGGCTCGCGGAGGCGACGGCAGAGAAGGCGCATCCCGCCGATTTTCCCGCCGGCGCCCGCAAGGAGCGCGATGTGGTCGCCGTGATGCGCGAGCATCCTGCCGATGCGCGGCTGATCGTCGCGGTGAGCCTCGGCGCCGTCTTTTTCGGGGCGATGACCTATATCGGCAACGGCCCCAACTTCATGGTGAAGTCGATCGCGGAGTCCGCGGGCGTCCGGGTGCCGACCTTCTTCGGCTACATCCTCAAGTACAGCCTGCCATTTCTGCTGCCGCTCCTGCTCGCGGTGGGGTGGCTCTTCCTCTGACGCGCCGGGTCGGCCGCGTCGCCCCCCCCCCCTCGTTGGCATGGGGGATGCTAGATTCCGCGCGGCATCGCTTGCGAGCGCTGCGTCGCGGTCCTCCGCGGCCGGCGGGCGGAAGCGGTGATGCGTCCAGGCGCATCCGTCCGGTCCCCGGGGAGCCGTGCGGCCGCTGAACACAAAACCGAAAATCAATGCATCTTGCGATGTGGGCGACAACACCATGACAATCCGAACATCAGGAAAAGGATGGCTGGGCGGGGCGCTTGCAACCCTTGTCCTTTGCGGGGGGCTTGCGACGGCGGCCCTCCGGGCCGATGACCCGAAACCCGATCCGGCCGGCACTGCCACCGGCACGATCTCCGACGTCCCCGGCTTCGTCGTCAGCGCGCCGGCCGCGCTCTCCGCCGACGATCAGAAGGACACGGACAAGGCGAAGGCGTATGCAGATGCCAAGAAGGCGGCCGACGACTATGCGGCACAGGCGAAGCTCGAGCCGCTGGCCGTGAAGCTGGCCGACAACGTCGGCCACAACCGGGTCGCGATCAACTTCATGTGGACGCTGATCACCGGGTTCCTCGTGATGTTCATGCAGGCCGGCTTCGCCCTGGTTGAGACGGGGCTGTGCCGGGCGAAGAATTCCAGCCACACGATGGCGATGAACTTCATGATCTACCCGATGGGAATGCTCGGGTTCTACCTCTGCGGGTTCGCCTTCATGTTCGGCGGCGTCGGCGCGATCGGCACCATGGGAGGCTACGGAGGCCTGAACCACGAGCTCGGCTTCACGCTCGGAGGCAAATTCTTCGGGCTGCTCGGCTGGAAGGGCTTCCTGCTCGAGGGGGCCGGCTACGACACGGCCGCCTTCGCCCTGTTCCTCTTCCAGATGGTGTTCATGGACACGACGGCGACCATACCGACCGGCGCCGCCGCCGAGCGGTGGAAGTTCTCCGCGTTCATGATCTACGGCGTGTTCATCGGCACGGTGATGTATCCGGTCTTTGGAAACTGGGTCTGGGGCGGCGGCTGGCTCTCGCAGCTCGGCGTCAATTTCGGGCTCGGCCACGGCCACCTCGACTTCGCCGGATCCTCGGTCGTGCACCTGCAAGGCGGCGTGATCGCGCTCGTGTTCGCCTGGCTGATCGGCCCGCGCTACGGCAAGTACGACAAGGCCGGGAAGCTGGTCCATCCGATCATGCCCCACAACATCCCGATGGTGATGCTGGGCACCTTCATTCTCGCCTTCGGCTGGTTCGGTTTCAACCCCGGTTCCACGCTCGCCGGCACCGACTTCCGCATGGCGGTCGTAGCCGTCAACACGATGATCGCGGGCTCGACCGCCGCCCTCGCGACGACGCTTTACATGTGGTGGTTCAAGACGAAGAAGCCCGATCCCTCGATGATGTGCAACGGCATGCTCGCGGGGCTCGTGGCGATCACCGCCCCGTGCGCCTTCGTGAGCGTCGGCGGCGCCGCGATCATCGGGATTGTCTCGGGCATCCTAGTCGTGGAATCCGTTTTCTTCTGGGACAGGATCGGCATCGACGACGCGGTGGGCGCGATCTCCGTCCACGGCATGAACGGCGCCTGGGGCTGCCTCTCCATCGGGCTGTTCGCGGACGGCACCTACGGCGACGGGCTCAACGGCATCGCGGGCAACGTGACCGGTCTCTTCTACGGCGGCGGGCTCAGCCAGTTCTGGGCGGAACTGATCGGCGTGGCCACCTGCTTTGTCACGGTCGGCACGCTCTCCTACATCGTCTACCAGATCGTGGAGAAGCTCGTCGGCAACCGCGTCTCGAAGGATGTCGAGATCGAGGGGCTCGATCTGCCCAAGATGGGCGTCCCCGGCTATTCGGGCACGGTCATGGACAAGCAATCCGAGACGCCCATGGCAGGCTGACAAACCTCAATCCGGAGGGGAGGCGTCCGTCCGCGGGCGCTCTCCCCGAACCAACGCAACACAACCCGAACGTTTCCCATGGAAATCACCCTGTTCTCGATCCTGCGCCTCGTGCTCGCCTTTGCTGGCGGAGCGGCAATCGGCCTCGGTTTTGGCCTGATCCAGGCCGCCGCGCGCCGCCGCTACGATTCCCGGCAGGAGGCCGGCAAGCTCCGCAGCGGATGGGCGGTGATGCCCGGCTCGGCCATGCGCATCGCCTGCCTGCTCCTGGTGCTCGCCGCGATCCAGGGGCTCTTCCCCGCGATGTTTGCCGACGGCGCCCGTTGGTGGCTCTCCGCCGGCGTGGCCGCCGGCTACGGAGGCTCGCTGCTCAGCCAACTCCTGCGCCGCCGCGCCGCGGCCCGCGGGAACGGCTGATTCTCCAGAGAGGCAATCCCAACATCATCAACCGCCAACCTCCACAATACCGTTTCCACTCATGAAGCTCATCATCGCCATCATCAAACCCTTCAAGCTCGAGGAAGTTAAGGAGTCCCTTTCCGAAATCGGGGTCGAAGGCATGACCGTCACCGAAGTCAAGGGATTCGGCCGCCAGAAGGGCCACACCGAGATCTACCGCGGAAGCGAATACACGGTGGATTTCCTGCCCAAGGTGAAGATCGAGATCGCCGTCGGCGACGAACTCGCAAAGCGCACGATCGAAGCCATCGTCAAGGCCGCCAAGACGGGCAAGATCGGCGACGGCAAGGTGTTCGTGCTGCCCCTCGAGGATGTCGTCCGCATCCGGACCGAGGAGCGCGGCGACACCGCCATCTGATCCGTCTTAGCCGCTGCCATTAACGGAATTTCTGGAATTCCGGGGCCGGTTCCCGTGCGGGGGCCGGCCCTTTTTGTTTTTAGGCGGCGTGGTGTGCAGATCTGGCCGTTCTCGCGGGAAACAAATTCATGGCATCGATTCTGCTGATGGAATTGGTCTTTTTTCGCCATGCATCCACTCCGGTCATTCCTCGCCCGCCTCGCGCCCGTCTCACTCATCCTCGGGCTCGCCGCCGCCCCGGCCCTTGCCGCGGACGCAGCGGCGCCCACCGTCGACCAGCGCCTGACGGCGCTGGAGGCCTACGTCACCAACGCCGATCCGGGCAAGAGCCTGCCGGGGGTGCCGGGCCCGGGGCACAACGGCTGGATGATGACCAGCTCGGCGCTGGTCCTGTTCATGACGCTCCCCGGCCTCGCTCTTTTCTACGGCGGGCTCGTGCGGCGGAAGAACGTCCTCTCGGTGCTCGGGCAGTGCCTCGGCCTCGCCGGCCTGGTGACCATCCTCTGGTGGGCCTTCGGCTACAGCCTCGTGTTCGGGACGAGCTTCAACAGCGGGCTGTTCGGGGGTTCCGAGTTCCTGTTCTTCAGGGACGTGACCTCGGCGCCGAACACCAACTATGCGTACTGGGTTTCCCACAACGTGTTCGCGATGTACCAGCTGATGTTCGCGATCATCACGCCGGCTCTGATCGTGGGCGCGATCGCCGAGCGCATGAAGTTCTCGGCCATGATGCTCTTCATGGGGCTGTGGATGCTCTTGGTGTATTTCCCGCTGGCGCACATGGTCTGGGGCGCCAGCGGCTGGATGAACGGCGTGTGGAATCCCACCGCCCACATCCGCGCGATCGACTTTGCCGGCGGCACGGTCGTCCACATGTCGTCCGGCTGGTCGGCGCTCGTCTTGTGCCTGATCATCGGGCCGCGCATCGGGTTCGGCCGCGAGAAGATGGCGCCGCACAGCATGGTGCTGTGCATGGTGGGCACCGGCATGCTGTGGGTGGGCTGGTACGGCTTCAACGCGGGCAGCGCGGTCGCGGCCGACGGCATTGCGGCCAACGCCTTCACGACCACCACGATCGCAACCGCGGTCGCCTGCTTCACCTGGGGAATGATCGAAAAGATCGCCCGAGGCCATGCGTCGATCCTCGGGTTCTGCTCGGGGGCGGTTGCCGGGCTTGTCGTCGTGACCCCTGCCACGGGATTCATCACCACGACCGGGGCGGTCGTCATCGGCGTGTGCGCGGCGATCGTGCCCTATTTCTTCGTCACCGTCGTCAAGGCCAAGCTCGGCTATGACGACGCGCTCGACACCTTTGGCGTTCACGCCGTCGGCGGGACCCTTGGCGCGTTCCTCACCGGGCTGCTTGCCAACGGTTCGGTCAACGGCAACCTCACCGGCGGAGCCGCCCTCAAGAACGGCCTCGCCTCGCTGGTGACCGGAGGCGGGCTCTGGGTCGAGCAGGCCAAGGCCATCGGGATCACGCTCGCGATCTCGATCGCGGCCACGGTCGTGATCGGCTTCGCCCTCAAGGCCACCCTTGGCCTGCGGCCGGCTCCCGAGGTGGAGCGCCAGGGCCTCGATCTCAACGAGCACGGCGAAGAGGGCTATATCGACTAGCCCCCCTTCTCAGCTGGTTTGGGTTTTGGGGAAGGCGCGGCGGCCGGTGGGCTGCCGCGCCTCATCGTTTTCAGGCGGGGCGCCTCGCTGGAGATCCGGCCGGACCGGGGCGTTTCTTTCAAAACTGTAAGGATCCCGCAAGATGCCCGTCAGGCGGGTGGGGTAGAGTGGCGGCATTGGAACGAACGCCAACCACAGAACCTCTTCCCTCATGACAACGCATCTTCAGCTCTCCAGCCGCCGCTGGCTCGTCCCCGCCATGGTCGCCGTGGTCGCCGCCGGCGCCACCTGGCTCGCCGCCGAGGCCAAGCACGACGACCGCAAGGCCTCCGTTGAGGTCAAGGTCGATCCCGCGCCGCTCGTCCGCGCTGCCGATTCGGCCGCCTCGTTCAGTCCTGTCGTCAGGCGCGTCACACCCAGCGTCGTGAAGGTCGTCACCCGCGAGCGCGCGAAGGAGCTCGAGGTCAGTGCCGGCCTGCCGTTCGACGATCCCTTCTTCCGCCAGTTCTTCGGCCCGAATCTCGGGCGCAACCAGCGCCGCACGCAGCGCGCTCCCGCCCAGGTCGGGCTCGGCTCGGGCATCATCGTCAGCGCCGACGGCTACATCCTCACCAACTGCCACGTGGTCGACGACGCCGACAGCGTCAAGGTCACCCTGGCCGACGGGCGTCAGCTCAACGCCAGGGTCGTCGGCACGGACAAGAAGACCGACATCGCGGTCATCAAGGTCGACACCTTCGGATTGCCCGCGATCACCTTCGCCGACAGCGACAAAGTCGAGGTGGGCGACCGGGTGCTCGCGGTCGGGAACCCCTTCGGCATCGGGCAGACCGTCACGAGCGGAATCGTCAGCGCCACCGGCCGCGCGGGGGCGACCGGCCTCGATTACGAGGACTTCATCCAGACCGATGCGGCGATCAACCCCGGCAACTCCGGCGGAGCCCTCGTCGACGTCCAGGGCCGGCTCATCGGCCTGAACACAGCCATCCTGAGCCGGAGCGGCGGTTTCCAGGGAATCGGCTTCGCCATCCCCTCCAATCTCGCCAACCGCGTCATGAACAGCCTCGTCCAGAACGGCAAGGTCGTGCGCGGCTTTCTCGGTGTCAGCATCCAGGACATCTCTCCGGACCTCCAGGAGGGCCTCGGGCTGAAGTCGGCCCAGGGCGCCATCGTCGGCGACGTCACGACCGACAGCCCCGCGGAGAAGGCCGGTCTGAAATCGAAGGACGTCCTGCTCGAATTCGACGGCAAGCCCGTGGCCGACAGCCGCAAGCTCAAGTTCGCCGTCGCGGCGACCGAGCCCGGCCGCGAGGTCAAGCTGAAGGTCCTGCGCGATGGCAAGGAGCAATCGCTGACCGTGAAGATCGGCGAGCTGCCGGGAGACAAGGGCTCTTCGGGCTCAAAGGTCGCCGGCGGCGACGAAAGTGTGCTCGACGGGGTTGAGGTTGCCGATCTCGACGCATCCGCCCGCAGCGAATTTGACATCCCCACCCGGGTGCACGGCGCGCTCGTGACGAGCGTCGACGCCTCCTCGGCCGCCGCCGAGGCCGGTCTCGCCCCCGGCGACGTCATCCAGGAGATCAACAACAAATCCGTCCGTTCGGCCGACGACGCCGTCCGGCTCACCGAACATGCGAGCACCCGCAAGACGCTCCTGAAGCTCTGGAGCCACGGCTCGGCGCACTACCTGGTGGTGGACGAGACGGACGGTAAACCTTCCTCCTGACCGGAGGCTGCATCGTGTGCTGGGGCAACCCGCGCGCTCCTTCAACGGGGCGCGCGGGTTGCCATGCGACCCTCTCCGTGGAGGTGATCGATCGGGGACCGCGACAACAGTTGAAACGGAGGCTGAGGCCAGCTAGGCAATGGACGTGCGCATTCTCGTGGTGGAAGACGACTCCAAGATCGCCTCGTTCGTGGCCGGAGGGCTGCGGCAGCACGGCTTTGCCGTCGACGCCGCCCGGGACGGTGACGAGGCGCTGGCCCTGGCCGGAACAACCGCCTACGACGCGGCGGTCGTCGACATCATGCTTCCGCGCCTTGACGGGCTGAGCCTCGTCAGGCGCCTTCGGGCAACGGGGAACGCCCTTCCCGTGCTCTTTCTCAGCGCGCGCACGAGCGTCGAGGACCGGATCGGGGGACTTCAGGCCGGAGGTGACGACTACCTAACCAAGCCCTTCGCCTTCTCAGAGCTCCTTGCGCGGGTGCAGGCTCTGATCCGGCGGGCAACGCGTGCGCCCGAGGCCACGAAGCTGACGGCCGCCGACATCGAACTGGACCTGGTGACGCGGGAGGTGCGGGTCGCAGGTTCGCTGGTCGAGCTTCAACCGCGCGAGTTCACGCTGCTGGCCTTTCTGCTGAGGAATGCCGGACGGCCTGTGACGAAGACCATGATCCTGGAACACGTCTGGGACTACAGCTTCGACCCGCAGACCAACGTTGTAGACGTGCTGGTGCACCGGTTGCGGGCGAAAATAGATCCGGATCACCGGCGTATCGAAACCGTCAGGGGGGTGGGTTATGTCCTTGCTCGTTGAATCCGGGCGGCTCCACCGCTCGCTGGCGGCGCGCTTGGCCTTGTGGCAGGCCCTGCTTTTCGGCACCGGGGCGGCTGCGGTCTTCTTCGCTGTCTATTTCTCGCTGGCGCGCACGCTCGAGGCCAGGGAGCGCGACGCCCTCGAGGTGAGGGCGGCGGAATACGCCGAGGCGTTCGAGGCGGGAGGAGTTGGCGCGGTGCGGGATCTGCTTGAGCGCGAGCGGGAACAACCGCACGTGCGCTCGCTGCTGGTGCGGATTGTCGGGAGGGGCGGCGAGGTGACCTTTGCCAAGGTGCCTGACAACTGGATCGACGAGGACACTCCCGTGCTGGTGCCGGACGCCTGGGGAGCGCTCCAGCCGCGGCGCGTCCAGACCGTGCGCGTGCCCCGCGATGAGCAGCGCGACCTCGCCGTGGTGTCGCGCGGGCTGCCCGGCGGGGCGATGCTCCAGATCGCGCGGAGCACGGACATCCGGGCGGTGCTTCTGGAGCCTCTGAAGCGCACGATGTGGCTCGCCGGGACCGCCGCGGTGCTTCTTTCGGCGGGCGCGGGAGGATGGCTGGCGTGGAGGGCCACCCGGCCGGTGCGCGCCGTCGTGTCGACGGCGCGGCGGATCGTCGAGACCGGCGACCTTGCCGCGCGGGTGACCGCCCCCGAGAGCGACGACGAAGTGGGGGATCTCGTCCGCCAGTTCAACACGCTGCTGGAGCGCAACGGCGCCCTGCTCCTGGCGATGCGCGAGGCGCTGGACAACGTCGCCCACGACCTGCGCACCCCGTTGACCCGGCTCCGCGCCGGCGCCGAGGCCGCGCTGCAGCAAGGGAGCGACCCCGCCGCGAGCCGCGAGGCGCTGGCCGACTGCATCGAGGAAACCGACCGCATCCGCCAGCTCCTCGAGACACTGCTCGACATCTCCGCGGCGGAGAACGGCGTGCTCAAGCTCGACCGCCAGTCGATCGCCGCCGATGCGCTATTTGAGGACGTGGCCGGGCTCTACTCGATCGTCGCCGAAGAGAAGGGGGTGACGCTGGATGTCGTTCCCGCGCCGGGGGTGAGTGTCTGGGCCGATCCCACGCGGCTGCGACAGATCCTGGCCAACCTCGTCGATAATGCGGTCAAGTACACTCCTCAGGGAGGGAAAGTCCGCCTTGAGGCGGAGACCCGGGGAAATCGCGCGCGCATCACCGTCCGCGACACCGGACCGGGCATTCCGCCCGGGGAACAGGAGAAGATCTGGCAGCGGCTCTACCGCGGCGACCACAGCCGCTCCCAGCGCGGGCTGGGCCTCGGGCTCAGCGTCGTTAAGGCGCTTGTCGAAGCCCACGGGGGGACAGTCACCATTGAAAATGCACCCGAACGTGGCGCGATATTTGCTTTGGAAATGCAGGCTTCGGCGGATTCAAATCCCTGATAGGAAACGAAAAACGCCGAGATTAGGGGTAATTGTTGTCAATGATGAATCACATTTGCACTTGCACGGGAAAGTGCGATGTTCAAAGGTTATCAAGCTTTTGTCTGCCCAGATTTATCTAGCACACTCGCACAATGAAAAAGACATGGTTTTCCCTGGCTGCAGTCTTGTTCGGTCTCAGCGGAGCGACACTCCTCGCCGATGAGAGCGTATCTGAAGCCACAATCCTAAAGGTCACCGGGCCGGTGCAGGTCAAGCTGCCGGGTCAGGCTGGCGCGATTGATGTCCATGTGGGCGATAAGATCCCGCAGGGCGCGACTCTGATCACCGGGGTGGGTGGCGAGGTGCATGTGCAACCCTTTGCCGGTGCGGTCTCGACCATCAAGGAAAAGAGCACGGTCGAGATGGAGAAGCTCTCGCTCACCAAGAATGGGACGACGCTGACCAAGCAGAATGCGCTGCTCAACCTTAAGTCGGGCAATATTGTCTCGACGATCGATCCCGCCAAGCGGGCGATCAACAACTACGGGGTGCGCACCCCGAAGGGCGTCGCCGCGGCGCGCGGCACGAGCTATTCCGCGGCCGTCAGCGATGCCAACATCTCGATCACGGCGACCGCCGACCAAGTCACTTTCACCACGCCCGCGGGAGCGACCTACAGCATCTCTGCCGGCCAGATCTCGATCACCCCGGCGGGCGGCACCCCGCAGCCTCCGATTTCGCTGGCCCAGGCTGTCGCATCCAATCCTGAAGTCGCTGCGGTCGTCCAGACCGCAGTCCAGACCGTTTCAACAGTGGTCGGCCAGGGCTTGGGCGGGCTCTCCTCTGATTCCGCGGCCAATCTGGTCACACAGGTTGTCGCGGTTGCCACTACGGCGATGCCTTCGCAGGCCGCCTCTTTCACCAGTCAGGCGGTGACAGCGGTCACCTCTTCAACTTCCTCGGTCTCTGCTTCCTCCGCCTCCTCGGCAACGGCCGCGGTGACGGCGGTGGCTGTCCAGTCTGTGACGACTTCCGGCGGCACGGCCACGGCCGTCGCTGCAGTGGCCAGTGCGGCAACGACAGCCGCTCCAGCCCAGGCCGCGACGGTGGCCTCGGCGGCCACCACGGCGTCTCCCTCTTCTGCGACTGCGGTTGCCTCTTCAGTGACAACGGCGGCGGCAACGTCAGCGGCCACGACGGGTGCGGCGACGCAGAGCGCGGCGATCGCGGCGGCGGTGACGACGGCAGCTCCGACCCAGGCGGCGGCGATCGCGGCAGCGGTGACGACGGCGGCTCCGACCCAGGCGGCGGCGATCGCGGCAGCGGTGACAATGGCGGCTCCGACTCAGGCGGCGGCGATTGCGGCAGCGGTGGTGACCGTGGTGCCTGATTCCGCGGGCGTGGTCACGGCTGCAGTTACGAGCGTGGCGACGACTTCCACAACGGCGGTCACCGAAGCGGTGGCCACCGCGACCAACACGACGACGGACGCGGTGACGACGGCGGCCGCGGCATCCACGACTGAGGCAGCCGCGGCGACCGCCACGGCGACGGCGGCCACGGAGACGGCGGCCACGGCGACCACGGCGGCCAGCACTGGCACGACGGAAGCCACCACGGTCACCTCCACGGTGGTTTCAACCACGACTTCGACCTCGACGAGCGATTCAACGTCGACGAGCGGCACCACTTCAGGAACGACTACCAGTGATTCAACGTCGACGAGCGGCACGAGCTCAGGAACGACTACCAGTGATTCAACGTCGACGAGCGGCACGAGCTCGACTTCGGGCACTTCTGATACGACCTCGAGCACCAGCTCGACGAGTTCGAGCTCCGACACGACTTCAAGCACGAGCTCAACAGCTTCAACCTCGGGCACGTCGACGAGCTCCACATCTGACACGACCTCGAGCACCAGCTCGACGAGTTCAAGCACGAGTTCTTCGTCGAGCTCGACCTCCTCATCGACCTCGGGCACGAGCACAACCACCTCCACCGCCGGATCGGCGACGTCGACGACCACGACGACCACTCCTGGAACGAGCACGACGACCACGACCACGACGACCACCACGACGCCGACGACGATCGACACCAGCGTCGTCAGCCCGAGTTCGTGATCAAGATTGTCCGCCGGTTTCCGGCCCTCCTCCCTGCGGTTGTGCGAGCGGGGAGGTCGGCAGAAGAGAGGCGGAATTCGAAGGATTCATCGCGCCGTCCGGCTCGCCGGGCGGCGTCGGTGTTATTAGGGGTTGCTTCGGAGTGAACACTCGCCTCATAACTCGACATGGTACAGACAATTGCGGTCCTCGATTTCGGTTCCCAGTACACCCAGGTCATCGCGCGGCGTATCCGGGAGTGCCAAGTCTACTCTAAGATCTACCATTTCTCGACGCCCGCGTCCCAGCTACGGAAGGACGGCGTCATCGGGATCATCCTTTCCGGAGGCCCGAGCAGCGTTTTCTCGAAGAACGCCCCCTTGCCCGATCCGGCCATCTTTGAGCTGGGTGCCCCGGTCCTTGGAATCTGCTACGGAATCCAGCTTTTCGGCCACCTCCTCGGAGGAACGACGGCGAAGAGCGACCACCGCGAATACGGGCATGGCACCCTGACGGTCAAGCGGGCGGGCAGCCTTTTCGCCGGACTTCCGTGCAAGTTCCGGGTCTGGAATTCCCATGGCGACCGCGTGATCGCGTTGCCTCCAGGCTTCGAGGCCATCGGCGTCACCGAAAACTCGCCCTTCGCCGCCATCGAGGACCGCCGCCGCCGCTTCTACGGAATCCAGTTCCACCCGGAGGTGTTCCACACCGAGCATGGCGTCGAAGTCATCAGGAACTTCCTCCTGGGCGTCTGCGGGGCGAGCCAGGACTGGTCGATGCGCAATTTCATCGCCCGCGCGGTCCGGGACATCCGGGCCACGGTCGGATCCGGACGGGTCATCCTCGGACTCAGCGGCGGGGTCGATTCCTCCGTCGCCGCCGCGCTCATCCACAAGGCCATCGGACGGCAGCTGACGTGCGTGTTCGTCGACAACGGGCTCCTGCGTCGCGGCGAGCGGGAGGCGGTGGCCGACCTGTACGGGAAGCATTTCAAGATCGACCTCAGGGTGGTCGACGCTGGCGCACTGTTCCTCAGGCGGCTGAAGGGCGTTGCCGACCCTGAGCAGAAGCGCAAGATCATCGGCCGCACATTCATCGAGGTCTTCGAGCGCTCGCTCAAATCGATCGGGCACGCCGATTTCCTGGCCCAGGGAACCCTCTATCCCGACGTGATCGAGAGCGTGGCCATTGGAAACAATCCCGCGGCGCTGATCAAGAGCCACCACAACGTGGGCGGCTTGCCCGAGCGCATGAAGCTGCGGCTCCTCGAGCCCCTGCGCGAGCTGTTCAAGGACGAGGTTCGCGCCGTGGGCGAGCGGCTCAAGCTTCCCCGCGAGGTGGTGTGGCGCCAGCCATTCCCCGGACCGGGCCTCGGCGTCCGTGTGCTCGGCGAGATTTCGAACGACAAGCTTGAGATTCTGCGAAGCGCCGACGCCATTCTCCAAGAGGAGATGATGGCGTCGGGGTGGTATTGGAAGGTCTGGCAGTCGTTCTGCGTCTTCCTCCCCGTGAAGTCGGTCGGCGTGGTTGGCGACGAGCGCAACTACGCCTGGGTGATCGGCATTCGCGTGGTCGAGAGCATCGACGCGATGACCGCCGATTGGACGCGTATCCCCTACGACCTGCTCCAGCGCATCTCGAGCCGCATCACCAATGAGGTCCGCGGCGTGAGCCGCGTCGTCATGGACGTCAGCTCCAAGCCGCCGGCGACCATCGAGTGGGAATAGGCGGCGATCCGGGGGCAGCTTGACATCGGGCGCGCCCCGGACGCACGCTTTGGCGTCCTTTCGGCGCCGCCGCAGCCCGCACGGCCCTCCGAGGGCGAACCGGCCTGCGGCTTCCCTCTCCGCACAACAGACACTCGTGAATGCCAAACAGACCAAGCTTCTCATCCTCGCTGCATTCGCCCTGATCGTCGCTGCCGGGGTTGTCATCGCCATGCGCCACAGTCCCGCGCCTCAGAGCGCCCCCGCCCGGCCGCCGGCGCCGGCCCAGGCTCCGGCTCCCGCGCCGGCACCCAAGCCCGTGGTGGTCCGAACCGTCGAGCCGCCGGTCGCCGATCCGATCCTCGCGAAGGCTCGGGCCTACCTCGGCGATGAAGCGGCGCTCGACAGCCTCATCTCGATCCGGATGACGGGGAAGATGGAGACGGGAAGATACACGGCTGGCGGCCGCGTGCCGGTGAAGCGGGATATTGAGATCATCTATCAGAAGCCCTGCCAGCAGCGGATCGTGGCGACCGATACGGACATGATCGAGCTGACGGCGCTCGACGACTACACGGGATGGCAGCGCGTGCAGTCTCTCGCGAAAGAGAAGCGGTGGCGGATGAACCTGCTCACCCGCGACCAGGTGAAACGACTCCGCGCCTATACTTGGGAGAACCTGAACTTCTACCGGGGCATCGAACGCCGGGGAGGGCGGGTGGAGGTGGTCGGCCCGGCGAAGGTCGGCACCGCCGACGCCGTCAAGGTCGCCTTCATCTATGAGCCGTCGATTGTCTATTATCGGTATTTCGATCCCGCGACCGGCCGCCTGATCCTCACCGAGACCACCGAGGGCGGTCGCATCACCCAGGAGGGGGAGATCCGGGTCGGTGGCATCCGCTTCCCGAGCGTGATCACCCAGGTCGCCAAGGCGAAGGACGCCAGCGGGGCGGTCGTCGACAACCCCATCGTGATCACCCTGGACAGGATAACGATCAATGAGCGGTATCCTGACAGCTATTTCGAAGTGCCAACCGTGCGTCCGCGATAAGCCGGTTTGGCACATCCGTCTTCACCTTCCATGCTCACCCTCCGTTTCCACTCCAGGAATTTCCAGGCCAAGCTCGCCGCGTTCTGCCGCGCCGCCTCCCCCTCGCGCGAGATGCAGGACGCCGTGGCATCCATCCTTGCCGATGTTCGCGAGCGCGGCGATGCCGCCATTGTGGATCAGGCCGCCCGCATCGACGGGGCACGACTGAAGCCGTCGTCCTTCTGCGTCGCAGCCTCGGAACTCGCACGCGCGGCGAGGACGATCCCGGATTCCGACCGGCGCGCGATCTTGGCTTCGCGCGAGAGCGTCGAGAGCTTCAACCGCCGGACGCTGCCGCAGGGCTGGACCGGCTGGAATCCGCAGGGGGCGCTTGTCGGGGAGAAGCATGATCCGCTCCGGCGCATCGGGATCAACGTTCCCGGCGGACAGGTTCCCTTGGTGTCGACGGTCGTCATGACCGTGACCCTCGCCCAGATCGCCGGAGTGCCGGAGATCGCCATCTTCACGCCGTGCGGCAGGACGGGCCGCGTATCCGACGGGCTGCTGGGCGCGCTGCATCTCTGCGGGGTCACCGAAGTGTACCGGGTGGGCGGAGTCTATGGCATCGGGGCGATGGCCTACGGCACCCGCACGATTCCGGCCGTCCACAAGATCTTCGGTCCGAGCAATGCCTACGTCTGCGAGGCCATGCGCCAGGTGTTCGGAGCGGTCGGCGTGGCCGGCCTCCCGGGGCCGAGCGAGCTCATGGTGATCGCCGACAAGTCCGCACGGGCCGATTTTGCCGCGGCGGACCTCCTTGCCCAGGCAGAGCACGGCTCGGGGAAGGAGAAGATCTACCTTGTTGCGACCGCGCCCGGCGTGCGCAAGGCCATCCTCGCCGAGGTCGACCGGCAGCTGCCGCTGCTCCCCCGCGCCGAATCCGTGCAAAAGGTGCTCGCCTCCGGATTCCTGGCGGTCGACGTGAAGAATCTGGACGAGGCCGCAGCCGTCGCGAACTACGTCGCGCCGGAGCACCTCGAGCTCCTGGTGGAGGGCCGCGCCCAGGCGGGGCTTTCGAGCGCGATCACCACCGCCGGGGCGATCATGATCGGCAACAACACCGCGACCGCGCTGGGGGATTTCATCGCAGGCCCCAGCCATGTGCTCCCGACAGGCCGCAGCGGCCGCTTCTTCAGCGGGCTCCGCGTCGCCGATTTCATGCGGCGCACCAGCCTCATCAGCTACGGCCGCGAGTCCTTGCGCCAGGCCGCCCCGATCGTGTCGGCCTTCGCCGCGATGGAGCAGCTCAAGGCCCACGGGCGTTCGGTCGAGGTGCGCGCAGGGCCCTGTCGGACTTCGTCGACAGGTTCCTGAACAAAATGGCTGCGCCATTTTGCTGTTGTTGGCGGTTTGCCCGGTTGACTGCCCCCCGCGAGGCGTGGCAGCTTGTGGGTTCGTCCCATGGTTCCTGAAGACATCCTCAAGCTTGCCCTCCCGCACATCGTGCGCCTCGAGGCGTACGCGCCCGGGCTCCAGCCCGGCGAATCGGGCTGGATCAAGCTGAACACCAACGAGAATCCGTATCCGCCGAGCCCGCACGTTGCCGAGGCCGTCCGCCGCGAACTCGGCGCCGACGGATTCTCGCTGAGGCTCTACCCGAACCCGAAAAGCGACGCGCTGCGCGCCGCGATCGCGAGGGTCCACGGCCTCGATGCCAGCTGCGTTTTCGTCGGAAACGGGGCGGACGACGTCCTCAACCTGCTCGTCCGATGCTTTGGCGCCCCAGACTCAGCCACCGGCTTCACGCAGCCGAGCTACTCGCTCTACCCTGTCCTCGTCAGCATCCAGGAGGGGCGGTCCGTCGCCCTCGACTTCGACCGGACGATGCGCCTGGCGGTCGACGCCATCGCAGGCTCGCCCTCGAATCTCTTCCTGCTGACGTCGCCCAACGCTCCGACGGGGGTCGGATTCCGGGTGGCCGATATCGGGGCCATCCTGGAGCGTTTTCGCGGGCTTCTCGCGGTGGACGAAACCTACGCGGCGTTCGCCGAGGAGAACGCCGCCCCGCTCGTGCCGCGGTATCCGAATCTCTGCGTGGTGCGCACGCTCTCGAAGTCGCACTGCCTCGCCGGCATCCGCGTCGGCTATGCGCTGGCCAGCCCCGTTGTGGTGGGCCTCCTCGACAGGGTCAGGGACAGCTACAACGTCAGCCGCCTCTCGCAGGCGGCCGCCCTGGGGGCGCTCGAGGATCCCGGCTACTACGCGGACCTGATCGATCGCATCAAGGGCACGCGGGACCGCTGCCGGGAGGCCTGGGGCCGCCTCGGCTGGTTCGTGTATCCGTCGCAGACCAATTTCCTCTTCGCCGAGCCGCGCGACCGCAATGGTCGCGCCGGCCCCGTAGTTGCCCGGAATCTCTACGACTTCCTCGTCAAACGGCGGATCCTGGTGCGGTACTTCGGGAGCCACGCCTTGACCTCGTCATTCCTCCGCATCAGCGTCGGCACCGACCAGGAAATGTCCGTTCTCCAGGAGGCCCTCGAGACATGGCAAAGAACCGCGTAGCGACTCTCTCGCGCAAGACAGCCGAGACCGACATCACCGCGAAGCTCGCGGTGGATGGGCGGGGCGTGTCGAAGATCGACACAGGGATCCCGTTTTTCGACCACATGCTCACGCTGTTTGCAAAGCACGGGCTCTTCGATCTCGAGGTGAAGGCGAAGGGCGATGTCGCGGTCGACTATCACCACACTGTCGAGGATGTCGGGCTCGTCCTGGGCGAGGTCTTCAAGGCCTCCCTCGGCCGCAAGGTCGGCCTCAGGCGTTACGGCTTTTTCCTGCTTCCGATGGACGAGGCGCTGGCCCAGGTCGTCGTCGACCTCGGGGGCCGGCCGCACCTGGTCTACGAGGTGAGCGCGCCGACGATGTTCGTGCGCGACTTCAACCTGGTGCTCGTGAAGGAGTTTTTCCGCGCATTCTCCAACAGCGTCGGGGCCAACGTGCACGTGAAGCTCGTTTACGGCGAGGAGCCGCACCATGTCGCCGAGGCCGTCTTCAAGTGTTTCGCGCGCGCGCTGGACATGGCGACGCAGATCGAGTCCCGCGCTGCGGACGCGCTTCCGTCGACGAAGGGGACGCTCTGAGCGCCCCCGGAGGGTGAGCCGCATGTCCGCTCCGGCCAGGATCGCCATCATCGACTATGGCATGGGAAACCTGCGCAGCGTCGCGCGGGCCATGCAGACGACGGGTGCCGAGGTGCGCATCATCACCGCGCCTGCCGAAATGGCATGGGCGAGCGGCATCGTGTTTCCCGGCCAGGGCGCGATCGTCGACACGATGCGCTTCCTGAAGCAGACCGGCTTCGACGGGGCCATTCGGGAGTGGATCGCGGCCGACAAACCCTACCTCGGGATCTGTCTCGGGCTCCAGGCGCTTTTTGATGTCTCGGAGGAGGGGGGGGGCACCTCCTGCCTCGGCATCTTCCGCGGGCGGATCGTCCGGTTCCGTCTCCCGCCGGAACTCAAGATCCCGCACATGGGCTGGAACACTGTGCGGTTCCTGCAGCCCTGCAGCCCGCTGGCGGCGGGGATGAGGCCTGAAGGCGAGGATTTCTACTTCGTCCACAGCTACTACGTGGTTCCGGAGGATCGGGGGCTCGTCCTTGCGGAGTGCGACTACGGGGGGGCATTCACCTGCGCGATCGCGCGCGGTCGCTGCTTTGCGACGCAGTTCCATCCGGAGAAAAGCCAGGCACGCGGATTGCTGCTCTACGCCAATTTCGTCCGCCTTGCCGCCGGCACGTCCTGAGGAGACTCCCCACGGGCTCGTGGACCGGCTTCAGGTGGCGTGAAAATGTTGCGAGATGGCAAGATTCCAGGCGACTGGGGTTGCATCAGGAAAACAATTAAGCTCTATTAGGATATGGCATCAAAAGCGGTTCTGAAACTCGAGGATCGGGACTACGATTTGTCCATCATCACCGGGACGGAGGGAGAAAAGGCGGTGGACCTCCGGAACCTGCGCGCCGACACGGGTTACCTCAGCTACGACGAAGGATTCGGCAACACGGGGTCATGCCAGAGCGCGGTCACCTACATCGACGGCGAGGCCGGTGTCCTGCGCTACCGCGGACATCCGATCGAGCAGCTCGCCGAACATTCCTCGTTCATCGAGACGGCCTACCTGATCCTCAACGGCGAGCTCCCCAAGCCGGCGCAACGGAAGCGTTTTTCCCAGCTGCTCACCGAGAACTCGGCGATCCATTCCGGCATGGAGCACTTGTTCGAGGGTTTCCCGGCGGAGGCGCATCCGATGGCCATCCTGTCGGCGATGCTCAACTCGCTGGGCTGCTACTATCCCCACCTCGCCCGGAACGACCACCAGCGCGATCTGCAGAACTTCGAGGAGACCTCGGCCGTCATCATCTCCAAGGTCCGCACGATTGCGGCCTATTCCTACCGCGCCAGCCGCGGGCTGCCGTACATCCACCCGCGGCGCGACCTGCCATATTGCGAGAACTTCCTGCACATGATGTTCTCGACGCCGTACGAGCCCTATATCGCGCTCCCGGAGGTCGCCCAGGCCCTGAACCTCTTTCTGCTCCTCCACGCCGACCACGAGCAGAACTGCAGCACTTCGACCGTGCGCATGGTCGCCTCCAGCGGGGCGAACCTGTTCGCTTCGACGGCGGCGGGAGTCTGCGCGCTGTGGGGCCCCCTGCACGGCGGCGCCAATGTCGCGGTGATCGAGATGCTCAAGAGCATCCACGCGGAGGGCGACGACGGCACGAAGTTCATTGAGCAGGCCAAGATGGGCCTCGCCGACAAGCGCCTGATGGGTTTCGGCCACCGCGTCTACAAGCACTACGACCCGCGCGCGAAGATCATCAAGGAAAGCTTCTACAGCGCCCTCGCAAGCCTCGGGATCAAGGACGACCCGCTGCTCGACATCGCGATGCGCCTCGAGGAGGCCGCGCTCAAGGACGAGTACTTCCTGGCGCGGAAGCTGTATCCGAATGTCGATTTCTACTCGGGGCTCATCATGCGCGCGATCGGGATCCCGGAAAACATGTTCACCGTGATGTTCGCCATCGGCCGCATGCCCGGCTGGATCGCCAATTGGAAGGAGGTCGCCTCCAATCCCAAGGGGCGCATCTACCGGCCGCGCCAGATCTACGTCGGGGCGAACGTCCGCGACTACGTGCCGCCCCACCAGCGGTAGGGCCTTCCTCCGTACTGGAGGCAGGCGTTGCCCCGAGTCGTTGGGATCGAGCAAAACCGGATTGGGCGGCCGCGGCGAGGGCCCGACTTGCGGCGGGCTTTTGCTGCGCCATTACTGATTTCGAGGACACAGCAGTTGTCCGCGCCCATGGAACATTACCACCTGCGTTCACTCTCCCGCGCCGTTCTGGCGGTTGTTGCGTCTGGCTTCGCCTTGCGAGCGTCCGCCGCCGGTGAAGGGCAGAGATCCGCCCTGATCGACGCGCGCGTGCGGTTCATCGCCCGCCGCCAGCAGCGCGATTCGCGTGGAGATCCGCTCGACGGCGCCTACCTGGCTTACGACAACGAGGCGGAGCGGCAGGTCTACTCGACCGTCAACGATCACAACGCCGGCCGGGAGCGCATGGCGATGGGCGTCCTGGGCGCGCTTTACCTGCCCCAATGCCGCGACGAGGCGTTCCGGGTTGATCTGGCTGCCAGCCTGCGGCGATATGCGGCCTTCGTCGCGCGCGAGCTGGAGGACGATCCGGCACCGTCTACGGGTCCGTCGGGAGGCGGAAGCCCGGGCGCCTCTACAACTACCCGTGGGCGGCACACCTGCACCTGGCGATGTATTGGGCAACGCACGACACGGACCACCTCGACCGCTTGGTGCGCGTCCTGCGGAGCTACTATGCGCGCGGCGGGGCGGGCTACTACGCCATCGGCCTTCAGGTGACCGACACCCTGGCAACCCTGGCTGAGGCGCGGCGCGACGCCGAGCGGGCCGAGCTGCTGGCGGATTTCCGGGCGCATGCCGACAGCATCCTCCGGAGGGGCACGGACTACCCGCCCTCCGAGGTGAACTACGAACAGTCGATCGTCGCGCCCGCGGTGCAGCTGTTGCTCGAGGTGTATCGTGCGACCGGCGAGGCGCCCTACCTCGAAGGGGCGAGGCGGCAGGCAGTCGGATCACCGCCTCAACGAGATCTCGATCCGGCACTGGGACGACTTCTGGTTCGGCGGGATGCAGGTGTACGGGGACACGTTTCCCCATTACTGGAGCACGATCAACGCGATGGTCTATTCCCACTGCGGACAAGCCACGGGTGAGAAGCGATGGTTCGAGCGCGCCCGCACGGTCATCTGGGCGAATCTCTCGCCATTCACACCGGAAGGCCGGGGCTCGGCGGCGCACGTGTATGCGTTCTCGACGAACGGCCGCCGGGCCGGGCGCGATGATCCCTGGGCCAACGACCAGGACTGGGCTCTGGTCTATTTCCTGACGGCGCGGAAACTCGCCGAGGCGCAGTAGGCTCGGAATCGGTCGGAGCCCGTTCTACGCACTCCCGGTCGGGGTGGCGCCGCCCTTCCTGCCCGGCTCGGACCGGAAGAGGTCGTCCAGCGGAAGACCCGTCAGGGCGGTGATCCCGCGCAGCAGACGCCAGAACACGAACAGCATCATCGCCATGCTCGGGAGCACGATCACCGGCCAGCTCAGCAGGTGCATCTTCGCCAGCTCTCCGTTGAACGCCTCGGTGCCCGGCGCGCTCACGAGCAGGTGTCGCGCGAGGGCGTAGTTGAGGCCCGCGCTTGCGAAGAACGCCAGCGAGAGCAGGCGGGTCGACCGCTGCAGCAGCGTGCCGAAGGCCATTCGCGAGCCTCGCGCGGCAAGCGCAGACTCGACGCGGTCGACGTCGATCACCTGGGGGTTGTAGAGAAGCTCGGTCACCAGCGGGGTTTTCGCGCGGGCCGAGGCCAGCACCACGAGGCCGATCATCCCCGGCAGCGCCGCATCCTTCACGGCGAACCAGAATCCGCTCACCTTGAGCAGGCCGAAGCCGCCGGAGAGGAGCACGCTCACGAATCCGATGATCGAGATGAAATTCCAGCGGCGGCGCGCCGCGAAGTCGTACAGCCCGTAGCCGATGGGGAAGGCGAGGGCGACGATCAGGCTCCACCGCGGCCCCAGCCTGTGGTCGCCGCTGAGCCAAGTGAGCACCGCGGTCGGCATGGCGATGTTGCATGCCAGGTTGAGCAGGAGGTTCTCCGGCCGGGCGGGGGCGGGCGGGGGGCCGGAGTTGGCGTTGGGTGGCGTGTCCGAGGTCTGCATTGGAGGACATTTGCATGCCTGGCTGCGGCGTCAAACCCGCCCTTGCCCCCGGCTGTTTTTTCGGTCGTTTTCCGGAGCCGGTTTTGCCATTAAGGAGGCTGCGGCCAATCCGGGCCCGCATTTCCCGCTCCATGATCCTCCTCGGCGTCAACATCGACCACAGCGCCACGCTGCGCCAGGCCCGTTACCGCGACAGCGGCCGCGCCGCCGGCGCGAACGTCGAACCCGATCCGGTCTCCCTGGCCGCCCTGGCCGAGCGCGCTGGCGCCGACGGCATCACCGTCCATCTGCGCGAGGACCGCCGCCATATCCAGGAGAGCGACGTCAGGCGCTTGCGCGAGACCATCGCCACGCGGCTCAACCTGGAGATGGCTTGCACGCCCGCGATGACAGAGTTCGCGCTTGGGCTGAAGCCCGAGTCGGTGTGCCTCGTCCCCGAGAACCGCCGGGAGGTCACCACCGAGGGCGGGCTCGATGTCGTCGGCAATGAGGAGCGCGTGCGCGGCGTTGTCGCGGCCATGACCGCCGCAGGGATCACCACCAGCCTTTTCATCTCGCCCGATGAGGATCAGATCGAGGCGGCCGCCAGGATCGGAAGCCCGTGGATCGAGCTCCACACCGGCGCGTATGCAGAGGCCTATTTCACCGGCGAGCACAAGGCCCAGTTCGACCGCCTCCGGCGCGCCGCCGCCCAGGCCCGACAGCTCGGCCTCAACGTCAATGCCGGCCATGGCATCAACTACGTCAACATCGCCGAGATCCGGACGCTTCCCTACCTGCACGAGCTCAACATCGGGCACAGCATCATCAGCCGGGCCCTGTTCACGGGGATCGAGGAAGCAGTCCGCGAGATGAAGGCCCGGATGAATCCCTGACGGCCCTGTGGGGCTGCTCCCGCCGATGAACCTCGCGCTCCCTCCTGGAGGAATCCTGCTCGGGCTCGGCTGCGACGTCATCGAGGTCGATCGCGTGCGCAAGGTGATGGAGAGGCAGGGGGATCGCTTCATCGAGCGAGTGTTCACCGAGGACGAGCGGCATTACTGCCTGGGGTTCCATTCCCCCTACCTGCATTTCGCGGCTCGGTTCGCGGCCAAGGAGGCCGTGTCGAAGGCGTTCACGACGGGCATCGGCGCTGAACTCGGCTGGCGCTCGGTCTCCATCTACCACGGCCCGCGCAAGGAGCCCCTGGTGAGTCTCGACGACAAGGGGCAGGCGCTCCTTGCGCAGGTGGGGGCGAGCCGCGTGCTCGTCTCCCTCTCGCACACCGACACCGTGGCCATGGCGGTGGCCGCGCTTGTGCGCGAACCCGGCGCCCCCTGAGCGGGAGCGCCCGATTGCGGCAATAAAAGCCTCGCCCGGAGGCCGGGTCCGAGGCTTTCATGGGACTTCAACCGGAACCGTCCCGCGCCGGAACCGCCTCGGGAGGCGAGGGGCGCCGGGCATCCCGTCATGAACCGCGATTGGTCTGATCCCGTGCTTTCCCGCGCCGATGCCAGGGCGCTGGAGGAACGCCTGCTCGCCGGCGACGAAGCCCTGGAGTGGGAGGCGATGACCCGGGTCGGCGCCGCGATTGCCAGGGCCGTGCTCGAGGATCTGCGCGAGATCGGAGGCTTCTCCCCCTCCGGCCGCATCCTCGTCCTCCCGGGCAAGGGGCACAACGGGGGCGACGCGCTGCTCGCGGCCGCCGCGATCCTCGCCCGGTCCCCCGGGGCGGGCGCCGATGTCATCTTCGCCGGCGGCGCGCGCGCGCTGCGTCCGCTGGCCGCCAGGGCGTGGCGGGATCTGGAGCAGGGAGCCCCCGGGCGTGTTGCGGAGCGCAGTCTCCGCGACGGCTGCCCCCGAGCGTGCGACCGTTATGAGCTTTGCCTCGACGGCATCTTCGGATTCCAGTTCCGCCCGCCGGTCGATGCGGGCGTGGCCGCGCTCCTGGACAGGGTCAATGCCCACGCCGGCATCCGCCTGCGCGCGGCGGTCGACCTGCCGAGCGGGGTGTGCGAGGAGCCGGCGGCCAAGGTGTTCCGCGCCGATTTCACCTATGCGACGGGCAGCGTGAAGGCGCCGGTCCTCGAGGAGCGCAACCGGGCCGCGGTCGGCCGGCTGCGATATCTCGATCTCGGTTTCTTTGCCGAGAGCGGTGCATCCCGCGCAGCCGGGCGCGTTCTCAAGCCGGCGGTGCTCGCCCCGCTTGCCGCGCTGCGCGATCCGCAGTCCGACAAGCGCAGCTTCGGACACGTCGTCATCGTCGGAGGCTCGAGGCGCTATCCGGGCGCGGTCCTTATGTGCGTGCGCGCGGCGCTGCGCAGCGGCGCTGGCCTCGTCACCGCCGCAGTGCCGGAGTCGCTTGTGGCGGCCCACAGTGCCTGCGCGCCCGAGGCGATCTGGATCGGCCTGCCGGAGACCCCTGACGGCGGGCTCGCGCTGGATGGACTGGGCCTGCTGCGCGAACGGATGGAGAAGGCCACGGCTGTCGTCATCGGCCCCGGACTCGGCGCGGAGCCCGAGACGCTTGCCCTGGCCGCCGAGTTGGCCGGGCTCGGCGGCGCCCCGCTGGCGATTGATGCGGATGCCCTCCGACCGGAGGTGCTCGCCGCGGCGCGGGGCAGGCCGCTCATCTGCCTCCCCCATGCGGGCGAGTTCCGGCGCATTGCCGGAGATGCCGAGGGAGACAGCGATACCCTGCAGTCGTTTGCCCGGGAGAACCGGGCCGTCGTCGTGCTCAAGGGACCGGTCACGCGGATCTCCGACGGACGGTGCGTTTATCACAGCCTCGCCGGCGGGCCGGTCCTTGCCCGCGGCGGGAGCGGCGATCTGCTCGCGGGCCTCGTCGGCGGCCTGCTTGCGCAGGCGCCCGCCGATGCGCTTCTGGCGGCCTGCCGGGGCGTGTCCTGGCACGGGCTGGCGGCCGATCTTCTTGCCCGCGAGCGCGGCCAGGTCGCGGTGCAGGTGACGCAGTTGCTCGACCATCTGCCCGCCGCCTTGCGGGCCGCCTGCGATGCCGGCTGAGCTGACCGAGCGGCAGGCGTTCCTGGTGTTGAACGCCCTTCCCAACATCGGGCCGATCACGACCAACCGGCTGCTGGCGGAGCTCGGGGGCGACCCGCGCGAGATCCTGACGGCGGGGACGGCCAGGCTCGGGGCGGTGAGGGGAGTCGGCCCGGCGATCAGCCGCACGCTTGCGCAGTGGGACAAGGCGTTCGACCTCGCCCGCGAGGAGAAGTCGCTTGCCGCCGCCGGGGTCACGTTCCTGACCACGCGCGACGAGGGCTACCCTCCGCTTCTCGCGAAGATCCACGATCCGCCGATCGGGCTCTACCGGAAGGGAGCCTATGGGTTCGCGGATCCTTGTGTGGCCATTGTCGGCAGCAGGCGGGCGACCCTTTATGGACAGGCGGTGGCCCGCAGGCTGGGAGACGAGTTGGCGCAGCGCGGATTCTGCGTGGTGAGCGGGCTGGCGCGCGGGATCGACACCGCGGCGCACGAGGGTGCGCTCGCGGCGGGCGGGAAGACCGCGGCGGTGCTCGGCACCGGCCTCGACATCATCTACCCGCCGGAGAACCTCGAGCTCTACCGGCGCATCGCGGAGTCGGGTGCTGTCCTTTCGGAGTTCCCCTTCGGACGGCGCGCCGACCGGCAGTCGTTCGCGATGCGCAACCGCATCGTCTCGGGAATCTGCGAGGCGGTGGTCGTGGTGGAGAGCGACGTCGACGGCGGCGCGATGATCACCGCGCGGTTCGCCGGCGAGCACGGGCGGTTGATCTTCGCGGTGCCCGGCAGGATCGACCAGCCGTCGAGCCGCGGATGCCACCAGCTCATCCGCGACGGAGCCACGCTTCTCACCGGCGTGGACGACATCCTTGCCGAGCTGAACTACCTCGACGGGATGCGGCCGGCGCCGCTGCCCGGGGGCACCGATGGCGGCGGCCCGGCGATCGGGCTGAGCGAGGCCGAGGCGCGCGTCCTCGAATGCTTCCGCGGAGGCTCGGTGCTGGGCATCGACGCGCTCACCGGGCTGACAAAGCTGCCGGCCCACGAGCTGGGCGCAACGCTGATGCTTCTTGAGTTGAAGCGGCTCGTCGTCAAGCGGCTCGACGGGGCATTTGAGGCGAAGTGAGGGAGGGTCAGGATCCTGCGGAACAATAACCTCTGGATTCCGACTCTTCGCCCATAGCGTCCCGCCCTCCACTGTCTTCAGGGGCGGGGCGTTATCCATGAGTCAATGGACAAGGTCATCGAGAGGATTGCTCGCGGTTCCCGCCGCCGGATGTTGGTAGCCAGCGGTGGTTTCGATGAAGACATGGCCCATGAGGACACGGAGGGCATCGCGGCCAATTGGCCGGTCGGGCCCTCGCCCGGAGAATCTCCTTGATTCGCAGTTCCAGCAGCTCCGAAGCCCGGAGGCCCCAGCTTCAGCACCGTCCACGTCTGGCGACTGTTGGGCCGGATGGGCTTCAGTCCGCAGCGGCCGGTCAGCCGGGCTCGCGAGCGCGATGAGGGGGCGGAAGCGCAGGGAATGGCAACGCCTTAGAAAAAAGGCCCTGAGGGAGGGCCGCACGATCGTCTTTGCCGACGAGAGCGGCCTGTCCGAGCGCCCGCACCGGGTTCGCACCTGGGCGCCCGTGGGCCAGACGCCGGTGTTGGAGTTCAACTTCAACTGGCAAAACGCCACGACTGATATGCGCGAGCCGACCGCGACAAAGAGCGACGGCGCCGTCGTGAAGAGCCGATCCGTAAGTCGCGAGCACTATCGCGACACGTTGATGTTCGCAGTTATCGATGGGCGTCCCGTCGATCCGGGTTTTGGCGCGCTCCAGCTCGGATGGAAGTCGCTGTTATCGTGGGTTCGCATGCGAGCACCTTTGATCTCGTCCGCTATTCAGGTCTTTTCAGCGGCCTGATGGGCGCAAGCGGTGTGCTGAAGTTCGAGGCGAAAGACGGACGAACCTATGTCATGAATTCAGAAGATGCCGATGGGATGGCGCGTGTGTGGATAGAAGACGAAGTGTTCGGCCAGGAAGTCTCTGAGTCCGCGACCACAGCTCTTGCGCCAAGAGCCGTCAGTGGCGGCGCTATTCCGATCTCTTCCCCGATGAAATGAAGAGGCCGAACCGACACCTGAGGGCATCGAGGCAAGAAGAATCAGGCGGCGAGGGGTGAGTGGCGGTTGCTGAGGACGGCAAGGTAGCGGGATTCGTCGCAGTGGACGCGATCGCAAGAGCATCTCCAGGGGATGCGGGTGCACTTGAAAGCGAGACTGCGGAGGATGGTCAGTCCGTTCCGTCGAAACCGTTCCACGTACTCTGGCCGCTGCTGCAGCGTGAACACCCGCCTCCTCCTCAAGGTCGTTGCCATCCCTCGAGTCCACCCCCTCCGCCGTCACCACGTCCAGGTTGAACGCTTCGTGCGCCTCGGCGGGTGAGCCCCACTTGCTCCAAGCCTTCGGCGAGCACGACTGGGCCGGCGGCTGAGGCGGAGGTGAGCGCTAGCCCGGCGGCCAGCTCATCTGCCGGCGCGCCAGCAGATGCACGTGCACATGCGGCACGGTCTCGCCGGCATCGGGGCCGTTGTTGACCACGAGCCGGTAGCCGCCATCCAGGCCGAGCTTCCGGGCGAGGCCCCCGGCCGTCAGGATCAGGTGGCCGAGCAGGGCCGCATGTCCGGCGCCGGCTTCGGAGATGCGGGCGATCGGCGTCTTGGGAATGATGAGCAGGTGGACGGGGGCCTGCGGCCGGATGTCGTGGATGACGATGCACTGATCGTCCTCGTGCTCGATTTTCGCCGGGATCTCCCGGTCGATGATGCGCTGAAAAATGGTCTTGGACATGGATGCTTTTCCCGGCGGTCGGACGAAGGAGCCCCTCCGTCGTCTCCCGTGAACTGCGCGAACTACAGGAACAGGAGATTGAGACTTGCGCTGCGGCGGGTGCGGGCGGCGGCGAGGTCGCGGATCATCGCCAGCGACTCGGAGTACTCGCGCTCCCGGCGCACGCTCCAGCGGGCGCTCCCGGGGCAGAGGGCCGGGCGCAGGTTGGTCACGAGCAGCGTCGATTCGCGGTAGGGGGCCAGGCTGCGGAGGCCCTCGAGGACCTGCTCACGCGCAAAGAGGGGAGTCGCGGCGGCGGGCGACGCGACCGCGTCCCAGTGGAAAAAACCGTGCGCCTCCATCCCCCCGCAGAGTCGCCGGAGGAGGCGGGCGGCGGCGGTGGTGAAGGCCGAATCCTCTCCGGAGGAGCCGGCCGGGGCTTGGTCCACGGTTGCCTCGGCGGCCGGATCCGACTCCAGGCTGGCGTCGATGGCCGCGGTGATCTGCTGCGCGAGGTAGAGATCGTGGCCGGTCAGGCCCGAGAAGAGGGTATCGATGAAGTGGAGACGCCTGAGGTGCTCGCGCGGGATCATTGCTTCGACTTCCCGAGGTTCGCGATCTCCTCCATGAACTCGGAGGCGTCGCGGAATTCCTTGTAGACGCTCGCGTAGCGCACGTAGGCCACTTGGTCAATCCGGCGCAGGTGGCGCATGACCTCGTCGCCGATGGAGCGGCTGGGGATCTCGCGCTCGTACTGCGCCTCGAGCGCATCGATGATGTCGTCGACCATCATCGTGATCTGCTCAAGGTCGACCGGCCGCTTGTGGCAGGCGGCCCGGATCGCGTGGAGGAGCTTCTCCCTCTCAAACTCCTCGCGGCGGCCGTCACGCTTGATGACCACGATTCCGTCGCGGACGAGCGACTCGAGGGTCGTGTAGCGGTGGCCGCACTCGAGGCACTCCCGCCGGCGCCGAATGGTGTTCCCCTCCTTGCTGATGCGGGAGTCGATCACCTTGTCGGCGATGGAAGTGCACTTGGGGCAACGCATGGTCTGGCTTCGTGCGAAGGGAGCTTAACCGAGAGACAGGAAGTTTCGCAAGATGTTCATTCCGTGTTCGGTGGCGATTGACTCCGGATGGAACTGCACGCCCCAGATGGGCAGGGCCCGGTGGCGCAGGCCCATGACCTCGCCCTCGGCGGTCTCTGCGGTGATCTCGAGGCAGTCGGGGAAACTGCTCCGCTCGACCAGGAGCGAGTGATAGCGGGTGGCGCGAAAAGGTGAAGGCAGCCCCCGGAAGACGTCGGTGCCCCGGTGGATGATGGGGGAGGTCTTGCCGTGCATCAGCCGGCCGGCGCGCACGACGCGGCCGCCGAAATAATCGCCGATCGACTGGTGGCCCAGACAGACGCCCAAGATGGGTTTTCTGCCGGCAAACGTGCGGATGATATCCAAAGTCACTCCGGCTTCGCGCGGCGAACACGGTCCCGGGGAAAGCAGGACCCGGTCGGGATTCAACGCCAAGGCCTGCTCGGGGGTGATCTCGTTGTTGCGGAACACGCGCTGCTCAACCCCCAGTTGGCCAAAGTATTGCACCAGATTGAAGGTGAAGGAATCGAAGTTGTCGATGACGAGCAGCACGTGCCACTGTACCCATACCTTGGAAGGTAGGTCAAGTGCCGGACAATCCGCGGCAGTCGCGGGTGGCGGTGCGGAACGGGGTTGCCTGTGGCCACCGGTAACCGTTACTTGGTGCCTTGATGTCGCTTTCCCACTGGCAAAGCCCGCATGGGCGACCGCTTCCGATCCCCGAGGGGCGGACTCTCGTCATGGGCGTGCTCAACACGACGCCGGACTCGTTCTCGGATGGCGGGCAACTACAATCAGTCCAGCAAGTTGTGGATCGCGCGGCATCGATGATCTCTGCGGGCGCCGATGTCCTCGATGTGGGAGGCGAGTCGACCCGCCCGGGTGGCGCCCCGGTGGATGAAGCCGAGGAGCGAGCCCGGGGCATCCCGGCGATCACAGCTCTGCGAAAAGCGTTTCCGTCCGCGGCGATCTCGGTCGATACCTACAAGCCCGGTGTCGCTCAAGCGGCGATCGAGGCGGGCGCCGACATCATCAACGATGTCTGGGGCGGCCTGTATGGCTGGACGTCTGCCGAACGCTGCGCGGCGGCAGCCGGAATCGCCGCTGGGGGGCTCGGCGAGGGTGCCCCGGCATCCCGGATGGCGGAGACCGCGGCGATGCTGGGGTGTCCGGTCATCCTGATGCACAACCGGCCGGACCGCGACTATGGCGATTTCTTGCGGGATGTCGTTGCCGACTTGAACCTGAGCCGGGCGGTGATGCGGCGGGCGGGGGTTCCGGAACACCAGCTCTGGCTCGATCCGGGTTTCGGTTTTGCGAAGGAACCGCGGCACAACCTCGAAGTGCTCCGCAATCTCGGCCGGATTGTTGGCCTTGGCCTGCCGGTGCTGCTCGGTACTTCGCGGAAATCCACGATCGGCCTCGTGTTGCGCGCGGAGGTCGGCGACCGGTTGGAAGGAACGGCAGCCACCGTCGTCTGGGGAATCCAGCAGGGCTGCCGGATGGTGCGGGTGCACGACGTCGGCGCGATGTTGCGTTTTGTGCGGATGGCCGATGCGATCAGGGCCGGGATCGACTGGAAGCCATGACCTCCGACCTGTTGACGCTTTCGCGGATGCGTTTCTTTGGCCACCACGGCGTGCTGCCCGAAGAAGTGGCCGCCGGCCAGGATTTCGAGGTCACGGTGAAGCTCGAGCTGCCGCTGGCCGAGGCCGGCCGGGCCGACGACCTGGCGCTGACGATCGACTATCGGCAGGTGCATGAAACCGTGCGTCCGGTGATGGAGGGGCCACCGCGGAAGCTGGTCGAGGCGCTTGCCGAAGCCTGCGCTGGAGCGCTGCTGGAGCGGTTTCCCGCCGTGCGGGCCGTCGAGATCGAGGTGCTGAAACCGCGTCCTCCTGTGGATTTCGTGAGCGACGGCTTGTCGATCCGCCTGCGGCGCGAACGGCGGGCGCGGTGAGCCATGGAGGAGACCCCAAGGCATGCGTTGATCGGCGTCGGCGCCAATCTCGGGGATCGCTGGGGCACGATCCGTGCGGCGCTCGGTGCGCTGGCACGGGAGCCGGGCATCCTGTCGGTCGACTCCTCGTCGGTCTACGAGACGGATCCTGTCGACGTGCGCGAGCAGCCGCCGTTCCTCAATCTTGCCGCAGCGGTCGCGACGGCGCTTTCTCCGGAGGAATTGCTGGAGGCACTGCACCGACTCGAGTCGGCTGCCGGACGCAGGCGCGAGTGCGAGGTCCGCTGGGGCCCGCGGCCGCTCGACCTCGACCTGCTCCTGTTCGAAGGGGAGGTCCGCACCGGCGCGGCGCTCACGCTGCCCCATCCCAGGCTTTGGGAGCGCGCCTTTGTGACGGTGCCCCTTCGTGAACTGGTCGCGCGCCATGTCTGGTGGAACGGACCGGCGTGGGAGGATGCGCGGAAGAGGCTCGCTGCCGCCACGAGCGCGCAGGGCGTCCGTCTCTGGAATCCTTAACCGGTTGCGTTTGGCCGCCAGCCGCCCGAATCTCCCGCCGCCGATGTCTGCCCATTTCACACTGCTGAAGACCGATCCCACGACCGCCGCCCGGCGAGGCCGCCTGAAGACATTGCACGGGGTCATCGAGACCCCGATCTTCATGCCTGTGGGCACGCAGGGGACCGTGAAGGCGATCACCCCGGCGCACCTCCACGAGATCGGCGCGCAGATCATCCTCGGCAACACGTACCACCTGAATCTGCGGCCGGGCTCCGGACTCATCCGCGAACTCGGCGGGCTGCACGCATTCATGGGCTGGGATGGCCCGATCCTCACCGACAGCGGCGGGTTCCAGGTCTTCAGCCTGGCGAAGCTGCGGCGGGTGCGCGACGAGGGGATCACCTTTCAGTCCCACCTCGACGGGGCCGAGCTTTTCCTCGGGCCGCGCGAGGTGATGGGCATCCAGCGGGACCTCGGCTCCGACATCGCGATGGTGCTCGACGAATGCCCTCCCTGGCCGTGCGAGCGAGATGCATGCGTGCGCGCGATCGAGCGCAGCCAGCGCTGGGCGCGCGAGTGTCTTGCGGCGGCGGCGGAGAGCGGTTTTCTCGCATCCGGCCACCACGTATTCGGGATCGTGCAGGGCTCGACCTTTGACGACCTGCGCCGCGAGGCGGCCGGGGCGCTCTCGGCGCTCGATTTTCCCGGATATGCGATCGGCGGGGTCAGCGTGGGAGAGCCCGAACCCGAGATGATCCAGCAGGTGGCCGCGACCGCCCCTCATCTGCCGGCCGACAAGCCGCGCTACACGATGGGCCTCGGGACTCCGCCGCAGGTGCTCAAGATGATCGCCCTCGGCGTCGACATGTTCGACTGCGTGCTCCCGACGCGCGTGGCGCGCAACGGTCTCGCATTCACGCCCGACGGGCCGATGAACCTCCGCAACGAGCGGTTCCGCGCCGATCCGCGGCCGATCGTCGAGGGCATGGCCAACTATACCTGCCGCCATTTCAGCCGGGCCTACCTCCGGCACCTCGTCCAGGCCGGCGAGATGCTCGCCGGCACGCTGCTGACAATCCACAACCTGCATTTCTATCTCGATCTCGTCGCCCAGGCGCGCGCCCGCATCGAGGCGGGCGACTTCGGACTCTGGCATCGCGCCTGGATCGCGCGCTACGAAAACGCAGCGGCGCGCCAGTGACAGCTGGCGCGCCGTGGTTGGGAAAAGGGCGGGAGGAGTGTCCGCCCAGGCGGGCAAGCCCCGCGGGCGTCAGAACGTGAATGCGTCGCCGCGATCGTAGCTGGTGGAATTTCCCCGTGGAAGGTGACGTCCAGAACTGCGGCGACGTTGTCGTCGATGAACTGGTCAACGCCGGCCGTGTATGCCCAGGCATGGCGGCTGGCGTGCTTGAACTCGTCGTTCAGCCCGGCGCGGCCGAGAAGCGCGGCCGAACCGCCGGCCGCCACTTCGACGCCGGCGCCGCTGCCAAAGGTGGCGCGATCATCTTTGGCCTTTGTCGAGGTGGTCTTGGTTTTCTCCCAGAGGTAACCGAGATCGATATCGACAAACGGCTTCACGGCCTTCGTGGAGAGATAGCCGGTGGGGGCGGTGCCCAGCGAGTGCTCGGTGACTTGGGGCGCCTTCGGCACGCGCTCGAAGGAATAGATCAAGCCGACGTCGAAATTGTCGGCGGCGGGCCGGAATCCGGCGTCTGAGCATGGCTCCAGTCGCCCGCGGTCATGATTAGGCAGAATGCGAACAGGCGTTGATGCATGGCAGTCGTGGTTGGTCAGATTCAGGAAGGCCCCGAATTTCGCGGAGCCTCTAAAACGGGACAATATACGCCTTCCGGCGTTCTATGAATGAAGCCCATTATCCGGAAATGATTGGCAAAGAACGGAAAATATAATGCGGCAAAAATACACGCAACCCGGGGGGGCCGCAAACCGGACTCGCCAATGAGGACGGTTTGCCTATGACTTCCCGTCACCATGCGCATTCTCGTCACCGGCGGCGCCGGATTTCTCGGGAGTCATCTTTGTGACCGGCTGATCAACGACGGCCACGACGTCATCTGCCTCGATAATCTTTTCACGGGCCGCAAGGAGAACATCGTCCATCTGCTGTCCAATCCGCGCTTCGAGTTCATGCGGCACGACGTGGTCGATCCGTTCAAGGTCGAGGTCGACCGGATCTACAACCTGGCCTGCCCGGCCTCGCCTCCGCATTATCAATACAATCCGATCAAGACGGCGAAGACCTCCGTCATGGGCGCGATCAACTGCCTCGGGCTCGCGAAGAGGGTCAAGGCGCGCGTGTTCCAGGCCTCCACCTCCGAGGTCTACGGCGATCCGCAGGTCCATCCGCAGGCCGAGTCCTATTGGGGCCACGTCAACCCGATCGGCCGGCGCTCCTGCTACGACGAGGGCAAACGATGCGCCGAGACGCTGTTCTTCGATTATCACCGGGAGAACCGCGTCGACATCCGCGTGGCGCGGATCTTCAACACCTACGGCCCGCGCATGCTGGCCAACGACGGCCGGGTCGTGTCGAACTTCATCGTCCAAGCCCTGCGCAGCGAGAACATCACCGTCTATGGCGATGGTTCCCAGACCCGCTCGTTCTGCTACGTCGACGACCTCATCGAGGGGATCGTGCGCTTCATGGACCAGACGGCCATCGTCGGGCCGCTCAATCTCGGCAATCCCGGCGAGTTCACAATGCTCGAACTGGCCCAGCTCACACTCAAGGTGATTGGCGGCCGTTCAAGAATCGTGCACAAGCCGCTTCCTGCCGACGATCCCAGGCAGCGCAAGCCCGACATCGCGCTCGCCCGCAAGGCGCTCAAGTGGAAGCCACAGGTTCCGCTCGAGGAGGGCCTGAAGCGCACAATCGCGTATTTCAGAAACCGGGTGTGACGGCAGGCGCGGCGGGATCGGGATCGAGGCGCGTGACGAGCACCTCCACGGCCAGTTTGCGGCTGGCGGTTCCCCGATAGGTGCCCCGGAGAGGCGAGACGTCGGCGTAATCGCGGCCGACCGCGACCTTGACGTAACGGGCGTTGACCGGTTGCCGGTTGGTGGGGTCGAGTCTGCGCCATCCAACATTGGGGAGGTACACCTCGACCCAGGCATGGGTCGCCTGCGTGCCCTTCAGCATGCCGTAACCGCCCGCCTCGTTGGCCGCCTTGACGACAAGTTCGTCGATGTGGTCGAGGATGTAGGCCCTGTCGGCGTCCTCGCTGGCAAGGTAGGTGGGCACGTTCGGGAGGATCGGATCCTGGTCGAGGTAATACCTGATCATTCGGGGCACGAAATGGTACATGACCTTGTCGTCGGCGACGCCGGTGCCTATCGAGTTGGCAAGCGACACGTTGCCTGCACGGTAGGCATTGATCAGGCCGGGGACTCCGAGGGCCGAGTCGCGGCGGAAGACGAGCGGGTCGAGAAAGTCGTCGTCGATCCTCCGGTAGATGACATGGACCGGCTTCAGGCCCTTGGTTGTGCGCGTGTATACGTGCTGGTCGCGGACGAGAAGGTCGCGGCCCTCGACGATCTCGATGCCCATCTGGCGGGCGAGGTAGGTGTGTTCGAAGTAGGCGGAGTTGTATGACCCCGGAGTCAGGAGCACGACGGTGGGATCGGGCACCCCCGCCGGAACGACATAACGCAGGAGCCGGAGAAGCTCGGCAGGGTAGCTCTCAACGGGCCGCACGCCATGCTCCTCAAAGCTCTCGGGAAATGTCCGCTTGAGCGCTGTGATCCGCTGGATGAGCCCGTTCTCTATGTGAGCCCACTCGGACGCCGGGATGATCCTCGGGACCACGTCGAAGGGGAAGATGCGCTCCGAGCCCTGGGAATCTCCGTAGACGTTGAAGGTGATTCCCTGGCGCATGAAAGCGAGGTCGACCGCCCGGCGCTTCGACTCGAACTCGGCTCGGCTCATCGCGTTCAGGCGGTTCACGAAGCGGGCATAGTGGGGGCGCGGGCTGCCGCCTTCGCCAAGGGTTTCGTCGAAGTAGCCTTCGATCGGGTAGGGGCGGAACAGCTCCCGGCCGGACGAGCCAGTGTGACTGGTTGCGGAGGCGCCCGCCCCAGTTGCGGTTACGGTTGCGGTGGACATGGGAACCCCTCCCGTAAGCATGTCGAATGCAAGGTGGCCCGAGTTTTGATGAGAATCTCTCAGGCGCTCCGGAACTTGAGGGCCTACTGCAGCACAAGGTGCCCCGCCGCAGAAGTTTGTTTTGACGGTGGCGACGGCAATCCATGTCGGGAGGCTTGGTGGGCTCCGGTGGACGGATTTGCCATTTGCAAAGCGACTCCCCGCAGGCTTAGCTGCACGCTCTTTTCATGATTTCCTGGCTCCTTAAGAAGTTTTCCGGCCGCCACTACAAGAAGTTCCTGGAACACTGTCATCCTATCGTCTCTCGCATCAACGAGATCGAGCAGTCTTACCAGACGCTCACCGACGAGCAGCTCCAGGCAAAGACGGTCGAGTTCCGCGGCCGATTCAAGGCGGGGGAAACCCTCGATCAGCTCCTTCCCGAGGCTTTCGCAGCGGTGAAGAACACCGCCCGCCGGCTTTGCGGACACAAGATCATGGTCTGCGACCACGAGCTCTCGTGGGACATGGTCCACTACGACGTCCAGCTCATCGGCGGCATCGCCCTTCACGAGGGGAAGATCGCCGAGATGGCCACCGGCGAGGGCAAGACGCTCGTTGCCACGCTCCCGCTTTACCTCAATTCGCTGGCCGGCAAAAACGCCCAGCTCGTCACCGCCAACGACTACCTAGCCCGGCGCGACGCCGAGTGGATGGGACACATCTACAATTTCCTGGGGGTGTCCGTCGGCTGCATCCAGCAGCTCATGGCCAACGACCTCCGCCGGGAGATGTACAACCGAGACATCACCTACGGCACAGCCTCCGAGTTCGGCTTCGATTACCTCCGCGACAATGGCATGGCCACCCGCCGCGAGGATCAGGTGCAGCGCGACCACTTCTTCTGCATCGTCGACGAGGTCGACTCCATCCTGGTCGACGAGGCCCGCACTCCGCTCATCATCTCGGGCCCCGCCCCGATCGAGCGCGAACAGCCCTTCACCCGCATCAAGCCGTCGGTCGAGCAGCTCGTCAACGAACAGACCCGCCTCTGCAACCGGTTCATCACCGAGGCGCGCGACCTGCTCGAGAAGAAGGATCTCTCCGCCGACGATCGCCAGCAGGCGCTACGCCGCATGCTTCAGGTGAAGGTGGGTCATCCGAAGAACAAGCAGCTGCTGCGGCTCATGGAGAACCCGGAGTGGCGCAAGGCGCTCGACAAGATCGACACGGAGATGAACTCCGACCTGAACAAGGACGAGTTCTACCGGCTGAAGGAGGAGCTTTTCTATACGATCGACGAGCGGCAGCACCAGGCCGACCTCACCGAGATCGGGCGCACGCGCCTCCATCCCGAGGATCCGAACGCGTTCATGATCCCCGACCTCGCCACGGAGTTCAGCGAGCTCGAAAAGAACCACGACCTGACCCCGGAGGAGAAGGAGAAGCGGCGCAACGAGGCGCAGCAACGCTTTGAGGTCATCAGCGAGGACATCCACGCCATCAGCCAACTCCTGCGCGCCTATTCCCTCTACGAGCGCGACGTCGAGTACGTCGTCCAGGAAGGCAAGGTGATGATCGTCGATGAGAACACGGGCCGCGTGATGCCCGGGCGCCGCTGGTCCGACGGCCTGCACCAGGCCGTTGAGGCGAAGGAGAACGTCGTCGTCGAGCGCGAGACGCGCACGTACGCGACGATCACCATCCAGAATTACTTTCGCATGTACGAGAAGCTGGCGGGCATGACCGGCACCGCCGAGACGGAGGCGACCGAGTTCAACGAGATCTACCGCCTGGCCGTCGTCGTCATCCCGACCAACCGTCCCTGTATCCGGCTCGACAAGAACGACTCGATTTTCAAGACGCGCCGCGACAAGTACAACGCGGTCGTGAAGGAGATCCAGCTCGCACACGAACGCGGTCAGCCGGTTCTCGTCGGCACCGTCTCGGTCGAGGCGTCGGAAGTGCTCAGCCGCATGCTCCGCCGCGCGAACATCGCGCACTCCGTCCTCAACGCCAAGTTCCACCAGCAGGAGGCCGAGATCGTCGCCCGCGCCGGCCAGCGCGGATCGGTCACGATCGCGACCAACATGGCTGGCCGCGGCACCGACATCAAACTGGGCGAAGGCGTGATGTACGAGGTGAGTGCCGGACCGAATCCCGATCCTGCCAGGAGCGGCAAGACGCTTTACACACTCACCGAGCCGCACACCCGGGACACGGTCTCGATCGATGAGGAGTCCGACGCCGCCCGCTCGCTGCAGCTGGGGCCCTCCTCGAAGGTTACCGGCGGCCTGTACGTGATCGGCACCGAGCGCCACGAGTCGCGCCGGATCGACCGCCAGCTGCGCGGCCGCTGCGCCCGCCAGGGCGACCCCGGCCTGAGCAAGTTCTTCCTCTCGCTCGAGGACGAGCTGCTGCGCATCTTCCTGCAGGGCAACCTGGCCTCGCGGCTCATGCAGGGCACGATGAAGGAGGGTGAGGAGCTCGAGCATCCCTGGCTCAACCGCTCGATCGAGAGCGCCCAGAAAAAGGTCGAGCAGCAGAATTTCTCCATCCGCAAGCGGCTTCTCCAGTACGATGACGTGCTCAACAAGCAGCGCGAGGTCGTCTACGGCATCCGCAACGGCGCCATCCACAGCGAGCGCCCGAAGGATATCATCTTCGAGATGATTGAGGAGGAGATCGCGGCGCGCCTCGAAAACGCCGGCTACGACACAAAAACAGGCCCGGTGCCCTCGTCGGTCGAGAGCTTCGTGGGCTGGGCCGACAACCATTTCCCGATCGCCCTCAAGATCGCCGAAATCCAGGACAAGGGCGGCAAGGAAGCGCTCGACCTGGTGGTGGGTCGGGTCAAGAAGGCCTACGCGATCAAGGAGTCGGTTGAGGTGCCCGATGCGCTGGCCGGGCTCGAGCGGTACGTCGTGATCAAGGCGATCGACGACCACTGGCAGGAGCACCTGACCGAGATGGAGGAGCTCCGCCGCTCCATTGGCCTGCGCAGCTACGGTCAGAAGGATCCGCTCCAGGAGTACAAGGGCGAGGCCTACCGGTATTTCGAAGAGTTGATGAACAACGTCCGGCTGCAGATCTGCACCGGGCTCTTCCGCTCGGCGACCAATCTGCAGGCGTTCGAGAACATGCTTTCGCTCCTCTCGCGCAGCGCGCGCATGCAGGGGCCCGAGTCCGGCCCGCAGCCAGGCGCTCTTCCGCGTTCCGGCCCTGCGCCGGCGGCCCCATCCGCGCCTTCGCGCCCGCGCATCGGCGGCGGGATCAACGAGCCCATTCCCGAACCCGGCGATGATGCCGCCGCGCCGGCCAACGGGGACGGCGAAGTCCAGCTTCCGCGGGTTACCGTCCGGCGTGAAGCTCCGAAGGTCGGCCGCAACGATCCGTGCCCGTGCGGCAGCGGAAAGAAGTACAAGCATTGTTGCGGCAAATAGACGCGATGAACGACGGTCCGGCGAAGCCCGCCCCCGATCCCTACGACATCCCGCCGCCTTGGTGGGTGAAGCATCGCGACTGGGCGTGGGCGCTGGGCGCCGGCGTGCTCACCGCGGTGTTGACCTTCATCTGTTTCCCCGCGGTGCCTCCGTTCAATGCGTCGGAGTTCGCCTATGCGTTCGCCGTGCCTGGCATCTTCTGGGCCTACCAGCGCCCATCGTTCAAGCTCTATGCCTGGACGATGCTCGCCGCGCAGGCGGTGGCGTGGACGGCGCTGCTCTGGTGGCTGCACCCGGTCACTTGGCTGGGGCTTTTCCTGCTCGGTCCAGTGGTCGGCGCGTGGGTGGGCGTGTGGTATCTCGCGGTCTGGTGGGCGATGCCGAGGATGGCGGGCCGGGTCACCCTCGTGCGGCTGATGGCCATGCTCGGCCTCGCCGGAGCCTGGGTGATCGTTGAGTGGACGCGCACCTGGCTGCTTGGAGGTTTTCCGTGGCTCCCGCTTGCCGCCAGCCAGTGGCAGCGCACGAGCGTCCTCCAGATCGCGGCCTACACCGGCTCCTACGGAGTGTCCTTTGTCCTGATCGCAGTGAATATCGGCTTCGCCGCCTATGCCCATCGGCTTTTCTTCGAGGGCAGGAGGGGCTTCAGCCGGCGCAGCCAAGAGTTCTTCCTCGCGCTGTTTCTTCTGCTCGGCTGCCTCTGCATCCATGTCCAGGAGGCGTTCAATACCTGGCGCTTCTCGCGCAAGCTCGCTGACGTCTCGATCGTGCAGCCCTACATCCCGCAGGAAGTGAAATGGGACCGTGCGAAGGCCGACGCGATCTTCCGCACTCTGGAGCAGGCGACGTATATCGCCGGGGCCAGCGCCCCCGATTTTATCGTCTGGCCCGAGGCAACGACGCCGATGGCGGTGCGCGGGAACGACGGCGCGAAAAAATGGATCGAGGGCGTGACCACAAAGGCGAAGGCGCCGCTCGTGCTTGGCTCCCTCGCGATCGAGAATCCGGGCCGGTCGGGCGAGGCTTGGTACAACGCTGTTTTCGTCGTCGCTCCCGGCAAGGGGCTGCAGCCCGCCTATTACGCCAAGCGCCACCTGGTCCCCTTCGGGGAATACGTCCCGCTGCGTTTTGCCCTGGGCTGGCTCCACAAGGTGGTGCCGGTCGGCGAGGACGATTTCGCGGCGGGAAAATCAGCCGAGCCTCTCATCGTGACCGGGCGCCGCGGCGATCGGTATCCGATTGGCGCGCTCGTATGCTACGAGGATATCTTCCCGTCACTCGCCCGCTCGGAAGCGCGCGCCGGAGCCGAACTTCTTTTTGTCGCGACGAACAACGCCTGGTATGGAGAGAGCGCCGCGGCCTACCAGCACGCCGCCCATTCGGTGCTCCGTGCGGTCGAGACCCGGCGCCCCGTCCTCCGGTGCGGCAATAGCGGATGGAGCGGCTGGATCGACGAATTCGGCGTCACCCGTGGCGTCATGGCCGAAGAGAACGGCAGCATCTATTGTCGCGGAGTAAAGATAGTCCCCATACGGCGCGATGCGCGCTGGGTGGGCCGCCAGAGCTTCTACACGCTGTATGGAGACTGGTTCGTCGCGATGAGCGCTGGCCTGGTGCTTCTCGGGTGCGGCGCACTCAAATTCGGCGGCACGGTGCCTGTTCGCGTCGAGTCTGTGTAGCTTTCTTTTCAGGGACAGGCGAAGAATTTACTGATCTGTCCCTTGACACGAGTTGAGGCGGGAAAAGAGCAGTAACCTGACCCTTGGCAGGGGAAGGCGGGCAGGGAAGCCGGCGCGAGGAGTGCCTCGAATGGCGGACCCATAGCCTGTCCCTCCACAGAGAAAGACTCTTTCTTATAACCTGCCCCTCCGAGGGGTTTGGCGGCGGAACTTGATGCGCCTTTTAGGCAAAATCCTCGACCGGCAGAAGCAGCAGAGGCCCTTTCACCGCGGGAATCCTCGAAATTGCCGTGCAAGAGCAGACCATCGCTGCTCGATTGGCGGAATGGGTCATGAGAATCAGCGGTACCGTCTCACCCTCGTGGCCCTCCGGCTGAATGATCGAAGAGATGCTGATGCCCGCCTTGCTCAGGATCGCCGAGATCTTCGCGATCACGCCCGGTCGGTCCATGACATCGAGGCGAAGATAGAAGCGCGAGAAAGTATCCGCAAACGGGATCACTCGGCCATCTGTGGAGTGGGCAACAAAGGCAGGGACGCGCCAGGGGGCTCCGTGAAGCACATCAAGCGCGGCGTCGGCCACGTCGCTCAGGACCGCACTCGCCGTTGGATCCTTGCCTGCACCACGCCCATAATAAAGGGTATCGCCGATCGGGAAGCCAGACACGAAGACCGCGTTAAAGACGTCGTTGACGCTTGCCAAGACATGGGTGTCGGGGACGAGAGTCGGGCTCACCGAAACGGTGATCTGGGTTCCGGGCGAGGCCGCTTTTCCACGACGGATCGGCGGCGCTGTCCGGATCATGCCGAGCAGCTTAATGGTGTAGCCGAGTTGGGCGGCGAAACGAACATCGGAGGGGGTCAGCTTGCGGATGCCCTCGACATGGATGTCTTTGGGATTCACCCAGAAGCCATAGGCGAGGGAGGCGAGGATACCGATCTTGTGAACTGCATCGTGGCCGTCGACATCCAGGGTCGGGTCGGCCTCGGCGTAGCCCAGGCGCTGGGCGTCGGCGAGAACGTCCGCGAAGGCTGCGCCTTCGCGCTTCATCCGTGTGAGAATGTAGTTGGAGGTACCGTTGACGATGCCGCAGATGCGATCAAACCGATTGCCAACGAGGCTCTCACGCACGACCTTGATGATGGGGATGCCTCCGGCGACGCTGGCCTCGTAATAAAGGTTTGTCCGGTGCTTGCGGGCTGCGGAAAAAAGCTCGGGCCCGTGTTCCGAAAGCAGCGCCTTGTTTGCGGTGATGACCAGCTTGCCCCGCTCGAGCGCGGCGAGGATCATCGTCTTGGCAATCCCGGTGCCTCCAACAAGTTCGATTACCACCTGGATGGCGGGATCTTCGACCACTTCCTTCCAGTTGAGCGTCAGGACCGAAGGCGTGATTGGATAGGGTCTGGGCTCGTCGAATGCCTTTACCGCAACCTTGGCAATCTTGATGCGGACGCCGAGCCGCGCGGCCATGAGATCTGCGTTCTCCTGGAGCGCATTGAACACGCCGCTGCCGACGGTGCCGCCGCCGATCATTCCGATCATGACTTGGTCCATAGCAGCGGAAGATCAAAGACGGAGAACCATCCGCCTACAATCCCGATCTGTCCAGAACCTGTCCCTATTGGATGCTGGCGCCGGAGCCCATCAACAACCTGTCCCCAGTGGATGCGGAGCCAGAAGTCCGACCGACAAGGCTACTGCCAGTCCCCGATCGACTCAATATAAGCGGCCGAGCCGTCGCGCTGCCAGCCGTCGAGCTGAGCCTGGTCCTTGAGCTGCTGTCCGCGGGCACGGGGCACGAGGGCGAAGCTGTTCGAGCAGCCGGCGAGGCCCGTCATGTCGCCCCAGAGCTTTTCAAACTGGGCGACCGGGAACACGTCCTCCTGGCCGTGGCCCCAGCGCTTCTTGACCTCCTTGAGGGTAACATAGGTAGGCATGCGCGCGGCGAGCGCCCGGACGGCATCGGCGGTCGTTTCGGCGTTGCCTAGATCCTCCCTGCGGAGTTCAAAAAGCGCGAGCAGCCGGTCGATGTCCACCCAGCAGGTATTGGTGCTGTAATAGGTGAGCGCGAACTCATCCTCCTCGCGCGGCAGGGCCAAGCCCTCGATCAGGCGCACGCGTCCGTCAATGCGGGCGAGCCCGCCGCCGTGGTCTTCCACGCGCTTGGGTATCACCTCCCAGCCCAATGTGGTCCCGGCGGAGCGGAACCAGCCGAGCAGCGCCGGATCGACCGAGCAACCGAGGGTGTCGATGTTGCGCACGAGCAGGGTACGCAGGGCGGGCCGGGCGGCGAGCAGTCGCGCGAGCACGCCGTTCTTGAGGAGGTTTGGAAGCTCGAACCAGTGGCCGACCGGATGAAGGCATTGACCGGGCAGGTTGTCGGTGTAATCGCCTGCCTCGCCGGTCTGGCGGGCCCACGCGGTCAGAGCGGCGCGGACGCTTTCGCGCATCTTCTCCTTCTGCTCGTCGAGCCTTTGCTGGGCGGTCTCCTCCCAGGCGAAGTGAAGGTCGCGCACGGTGGGAACGAGCCTCAGCCCGATGGATCGGCCAGGCGAAAGCCAGACCCCGTCCTCCTTCGCCTCCGGAGAAAGCCCGGCCATGAACCGCTCGATCGGCGCGTGGGTCAGGTAACTCGTCGTGAACACCTGCGGGATCTTCGCTCCATACGCGCGCCCGGTCCGGCGCCCGGTGGCGAGGTGCACCTCGATGAAGTTCCGGTGCCGGCCGCCGAAGCGGGCGAACGGGTGCAGCCCTTTGACCACTCCGGCGCCCTGCGTCCACCGGCTGCCGACGCCCGCGGCGTAGGTGACCACCGCCACTTCTCCGGCGCGGAGAGCGGCCTCGCCCCTGCGGCGGAGTTCCTCCGGGGCCGCGGCGGCGTTGAAAAGTTCTCCGGGCGGCACGTCCTCGATCCTCGTGCTGGCCGGCATGCGGTTTAGCGCGAGGCCGATGCGGCCGTTGCGGAGATCGGTGCGGATCTGCTCGTGCTGGGCCGGATCGAATCCGTTCTCTGCGAGCAACTGGCCGAGGCGTCCGGTGTCGCCTGCCGCGGCGGTCGAAGGGAGCAGCCGGTCGAGGAGCGCCGGAAGCACCTCGGAGTATTCCGGACGGCTCCGCGCGGCCCGCGTGAACTGCTGGAGGTCGGTGCGCTCGCGCTCCGTGAGGTTGCGGGCTTCCTGGCGCAGGTGCCGCGGCACGGTCTGCCGGTAGTAGCCCGAGGGCAGCAGCGCTTCGGCGTCAGTGAGAAGCGCGGCCACCGAGCCGTGCTCGTTGATCGCAAAATCGTAGACCACCGGGTCCATTGCGAAGGGCAGCGCCGACTCGAGCTCGCGCTTGGTCGCGAGCATGATCGCCTGGAGGCGCTCCTGACCCTCAGCCCTGCGCGCCGGGGCGAACATGAAGCCCATGCCGCCGCCCGACATCCCGCCGAGCATCCAGAAGCCCCAGAAATCGGCGCCGAACGCTTCGCGCGTGCGTGCGATCAGCGTCTCGGTGTAGAGGTTGCTCACCCACGGGATCACCGTCTGGAGCGGGCCGAAGAAATTCGCCGTGAGCAGCCGGCCGAGCTCCCGCACATTGCCGGCCGCGAGCTGCGTGAGGATCTCGTCGAGGGTGGCCACGGCCTTGCGGCGGGCCTCCCACTCGGGGGCGCCGCGCAGCAGGTACTTCTCGGTGACCATCTCGAGGATCGGGCCGACGTTTTGCGCCATGCTGCCGTGCACGAGCACAAGCGATTCCTGCAGGCGCGCGCGCGCCGCCTCAGGCACGCGGTCGCGGCCGAGCAGGGTGTGCCGCGGCAGGAGGCGGCCGCGGCTGGCGCCGTGCTCGACGTCGCCCGGCCTCGCGATGACGCCCTCGATCAGCTTCATCCCGGGCCAGAGTCCGCCGGAGTCCTGCCAGCCGCCGCCCGATCCGCCCAGCCACTCGCCGAGGATCGCCCTCACCGCCACCATGCGACGCTCGGACTCGGTCATCGGACCGTCGAGGCTCTGGATTTGCCCGGTGGCGCGCATGCAGGCGCCGATCAGCGCGCCGAGAAGGTTTGTCGAGACGGCCAGCCGCGAGCCCTTAGGGATGCGGTTGACGTTGCTGACAAGTTCGAAACCCCGTCCGGGTCCGAAGATCACGCCGAGAAGCTCACCCAGCGCCGCGCCCGAACGCTCGATGCCCGGGGGCACGAGGCCTGCGGCGATCACCGCCGCCTTCAGGAGGCCGAGGTAATCCCGGCCGAAATCGAAGATCTCATCGAGCGTGCCTATCTCGGCCGAAGCCTCGAGGTCGACGCTCGCGAGCCGGATGCCCGGCTCGTCGATCACCCGGAAGTAGGCCTCCACCGGCGGGCGCGGCGCCGCATCGCGGCCGTGCACACCGAGGTCGATCGAGACGTTGAGCACGCGGGCGCCCTCGGGGAAGTCCATCCCGAGGAAAAAGATGTCGCTCCACCCGCAATGGGTGAGGTCCATGCGCACGGGCGTGCGCTCGCGCAGCACCGGGTGTGGCTCCTCGGCGCTGCGGCGGAGAAGCTCCGGACGCACGCGGAGCGCTTGGTCGAGCGGATGCCCCAGCCGGAACATCCAGGCGTTGCCGCGCGTGGAGCGCACGGTGTGGCGCACCTGGTCGGCCAGGGTCTGGAACCCGAGGGCGTGGTACGCCGCCGCGAGCGCGCTCGAAAGGGTCTCGTTCGCACCCTGCTCGCCCTGCGCGTGGAGGAAGCCGCTGAGCGCCTCCTCAAACCGGCGCTCGAGCATCCGGTTGAACCCGTCGTAGGGGACCCGGCCCGTGCGCGCGAACTCGGGCCGCGCCGGGAGATGATAGCGGTGGATGGCCGCGAGAAAGAAGAGCGCGCGGACCCGCTTGTAGAGGTTGGTCTCGCGGCGCCGGTAGGCGTCGAGCTCGGCGCAGGCGGCGAGCAGCTCCGCCGCGGGCCGGCCGGCGCACCATGCTTCGAGCGCGAGGTCGCGCACCTCCGGCCTTGTCGCCTCGATGATCTCGAGAATGCCCGCGTCCATGGCGGGTCAGGCCTTTGCCGGCCCCGGGTCCGGCTGGTTGCGCGCGGCGAGCAGCTCGATGAGCTGGGTGAGCACGCGGTCGCGATCGCGCCCGGCCAGGCTGAGCGCGAGCTGGGCGAAGAGCAACCCGTACGCCCCGCCGATGTCGTAGCGGCGGCCCTCGACGCTCAGAGCGAGGCAGCGGCGGCGGCTCGCAAGCGTGTGCAGGGCGGGCGACAGCCCGAACGACGCGGCCGGACTGGCCGCGCGCTGCTCCTCGAGCAGGTCAAAGATCTCGGCGGGCAGGACGTGCATACCGAAAAAGCAAAGGTAGTAGCCGGCGCGCAGCCCCGGCACCAGCAGCAGCTGTTCGGCCACGGTTGGCGTGGGCTTCTCCAGCACGGTCTCGATCTGGTAGAGCGGACGGTCGCCTCCGACCAGCCGCCCGCCGACCGTCCCGTACGAGGTGAGGAAGCTTTCGTGGGTCGGCTGCACGGCGGACACCGCGGCATCCTCCGCCTCGGCCACGCCGATGAGCTGCCGCGCGCAGCTGACGGGTCCGTTCGCGACATGGAGGTGGTCGCCCACCAGGTGAAGGAACGGCTCGCCGCCGATGAACTCGCGCCCGCAGAGCACCGCATGGCCGTAGCCCTTCGGCTCGCGCTGGGCCATGAAGCGCACGCGGTCGCGCAACACGCCGCAGGCCTCGGCATAGGCATTCTCATCGCCCGGGCAGACGATCACGCCGAACTCCTCGATCCCGGCGCCAGCCGCCTCTTCGAGGATGATCTGAAGGGCCGATTTCGACTCCCCCCGCTGGTCGAGCAGCATCTGGAGCGGCAGCGAGCGCTGGCGGGGATTGGCAGCGGTGATCAAGGCCTTGCGGACTTTCATGGGGAGGGGGAACGGGTCTCGGGAGCACAGCGGCACCGCCGGGACTAGGCAACGCGAAAGGAACAACTGACCATGGCGGCTCGCCGGGTCGCCATCGCTCGGCGGTTGACCGGACGGCATTTCCGGGTACTTAGTGCCGTTTCCTCATGTTCCCGCCTGTCCCTATCATCCTCTTCCGGAAAACCGGCTGCCGCGCATGAAGCCCAAGATGTACCTTCATCGCACCGCCTCCGGCGCCCCCCGGATCGCCCGAGGCTATGATGCGAAGTTCAAGGTCGCGCCATCCTACCGTGCCGAGCTGCCCGACATGATGCACGCGGTGGACGCCATCCATGGCGCGAACGTGCCCATCCAGCACGTCGGGGTCTCCAATTTCCGCCTGCCGATCAGGGTGCGCACCAAGCGGGGCGAGGCGGTCTCGCTCGAGGCGAAGGTCACCGGCACGGTCTCGCTCGAAGCCGAGCTCAAGGGGATCAACATGAGCCGGATCGTGCGCTCGTTCTACGACCACCAGAACGGCGTATTCACGCTCGAGTGGCTGGGCAGGATCCTCAAGGCGTACCTGCGCCGGATCCGGAGCAAGGACGCCCGCCTGAAGATCGCGCTTTCCTACCCGATGAAGCAGCAAAGCCTGCGCAGCGGGCTCGAGGGCTGGCAGTACTACCAGGTGGCCATGGAGGGCGTGCTCACGCACACGGGGCGCTACCGGCGGTTCCTGCATTTCGATTTCGTCTACTCCTCCTCGTGCCCCTGCTCGGCCGAGCTGGCCGAGCACGCCCGCGACCGGCGCAACGTCTACTCCATCCCGCACTCCCAGCGGAGCAAGGCGCGGGTGAGCGTCGAGGTCGCTCCCGGGTGCAAGCTCGCCGTCGAGGACCTCCATGCCCACTGCCTGCGCGCGCTCAAGACCGAGACCCAGGTCATGGTCAAGCGCGAGGACGAGCAGGCCTTCGCCGAGCTCAACGGCGCCTACATCAAGTTCGTCGAGGACGCCGTGCGCCTCCTCTACCACGAGCTTGCCGGCGACCGGCGCATCGCCGATTTCCAGGTCGCCTGCGCCCACCTCGAATCGCTCCACTCGCACGACGCGGTCAGCGTCATCTGCAAGGGCGTCCCGGGCGGCTTCACCGGCGACTTCACCGATTTCAGCCAGCTCGTGTGCTAGCAGCCTGCCTGGCTGTTTCGAAGCCGCCAGATGGCGGATTCGGCCACGGCAGTTGTGAGGCGGAGGCGAGCGTATCGGCCGGCCGCAGGGGCGGCATCGAGGAAGCGCTTCGCCCCGGCAATTGAGGCGCGCTCATGCGCCTGCCTGCAGCGCGCGAGGTAGTTGATGATGGAGCGCAAAAACCGCTCCCGGGTTTGCGGCTCCAACGGCTCGAGATCGAGGATCGCCTTCCATTCCGGGAAATAGAAGGGCCTTCCCCATTTCTCGCCGCCCGCGGCGGCGCTTTATCTTCAAGATGTTCCCTGTCAATGAGATCTCACGCTTTCCCCATCCGCTCCCCTGCGGAATCCTCCCTGTTCTGCTCCTGATATAACACACCCCCTGAGTGGATGATTACCCTGTTGGGCAGAAGAAGAAAATGTCACCAGACTCCGAGGCTCGCACGCACTCTTCTAGCGATCTCAGCCCGCCGCGCCTGGCTTACGACTCCGGCATCGCGCAAGATGGCGTTCTTTCGAATGACGTACACGAGAGAGCAGTTGATCGCTGTCGTGAATTCCAGCCCGTCCGCTTCATCCAAGAGAACCTGGTGGGGGAGCATTCTTGCCGCCGGAGGCTGCTTGGTTCCGAGCAGGGCGTTAAACCGAAGATGTCGCTCATCGGAAAGGATGTCGGTACCAGAAAGAACCACCGCAGGATGGCCCACCTTGTCGGTCTCGTTTTCTCGAGCAAAAACGATCTGCCATCGGTCGAGCTTCACGGGGTTTCCTCCCCGAATGTCTCGCCGAACGTGTTTGCCAGTCGAGTTTCCTCATCGGTAAGACGAATCGTGCCTGCTGGAAACGGTTCCACAATGGGCGGCAAATCCCAAGGAATCAATTGGACCATGCCTGCAGGAGTCGTGATGGTCACGGGCCTTTTTGTCCTTACGACCCTTCGCGCTATGCCGCTGAATTGCGCCTTGGCCTTCGAAACCGAGATCGTTTTCATCCGTGCCATTAGTCTAATGGCTGACCATGGCATGGTCAGCCATGAAGTCAAGAATTTGCCCAACCAACACCTGAGCCAACGGCGTTGGGCGTAATCAATCCCGATCCAGCTTGCGTACACCCTCATGGCGGCTATCATGTGTATGCCATGAAGAGAACCAATATCGTGCTAGATGAAAAACTTGTAAGCCAAGGGCTGCGGTTCACCGGCATGAAGACGCGCCGCGCTTTGGTCGACTATGCACTCCGTGAGCTTGTGCGGCGCGAAAGGCAAGTGGGATTGCTTGCGCTCAAAGGGAAGATCCAATGGGAAGGTGATCTGGCAGGCATGCGCGGTACGCGAACGACATGACTGTGCTTGTCGATACCACGGTTTGGATCGATTTCTTTCGCGGCGTGGCGTCCCCCAAGGTCGCGCGCCTGGAGGATCTGATTCAGAAGCGTGAGGATATCTGCTGCTGCGGATTCATTCTGACCGAGGTGTTACAAGGCATTCGCGAGGAGAAAGAGCTTGTCACTACCAAGCGACTATTCGACGGGTTGATCTATCTCCCGGACGATCGCTCCACCTTCGAATTGGCGGCGACGATCTATCGAGAGTTGCGGAGAAAAGGATGTACGATCCGGAACTCAATCGACTGTTTGATTGCTGCGATCGTTGTTCAGCACGGGGTCGCGCTTCTCGAGAACGACCGGGATTACCAGTTCATCGATCAGCACTATCCTCTGAATCGGCTATGAATTCGCCCAACCAACACCTGAGGGCAACGAAGCAAGGAGAATCAGGCGGCGAGGTGAAGGGTGGTGGCTAGGGGTGAGTGGCGGCGGCTGAGGGCCGCGAGGTAGCGGGATTCGTCATAAGGAACGCGGTC
>Ga0153915_10000171_pt1 | contig 58376 bp, 43 predicted proteins | sample Opewatmetagenome_2_FD_107003 | JGI IMG/M metagenome (GOLD analysis project Ga0153915, IMG submission 107003) | Freshwater wetland microbial communities from Ohio, USA - Open water 3 Core 3 Depth 3 metaG | ecosystem: Environmental > Aquatic > Freshwater > Wetlands | place: USA: Ohio, Lake Erie...
CCTCCCCTGAAAATTACAATATTCCTTATTTTTTATTATCTTATTGTTCCAAATTATTGCAGTCTCTCAGACTAAAGAAGGGAGAAAGTTTTTTTAACAAAAAGAGAGGAAAACATTGTCATTCTTAGGGAAGATTAAAGATTTCTTTTTTCGCAAGAGCAAAGCTACAATTGGAGGGGGAGAAAAAGCTATTCAAAAGCAGCAGGCGATGGGCAAAATGACCGCCCGCGACAGGATAACCGCCCTGCTTGATACAAATTCATTCCTTGAATTCGACTTGTTTGTTGAACATGCCTGCCGGGATTTCGGGATGGATAAGAAAGAGCTCCCCGCCGACGGCGTTGTTACAGGCACCGGAACAATTGCAGGGCGCCCCGTTTGTATTTTTGCGCAGGATTTTACGGTTGCCGGAGGCTCCCTCGGCTTAATGCACGCGCGTAAAATTACAAAAGTTATGGATCACGCTGTTAAAATGGGAATCCCTTTAATCGGCATTAACGATTCAGGCGGAGCCCGCATTCAGGAAGGGGTTAACTCTCTTGCAGGATATGGAGAAATTTTCTACCGTAATACACTTGCATCAGGTATCATTCCGCAGATTTCTGTTATCCTCGGGCCATGCGCAGGAGGCGCAGTATATTCCCCCGCTTTAACCGACTTCGTTTTTGTAGTTGATAAAATTTCCAAAATGTTTATTACCGGCCCCGAAGTAATTAAAACAGTGCTCGGCGAAGAAATTTCAATGGAAGACCTCGGCGGCGCAAGAATTCAGAGCGAAATAACAGGCAACGCTCACTTCTTTGCAAAATCGGAACTGGAATGTTTCGAGCAGATTAAACAGCTTCTTTCATTTATTCCATGGAATAATATGAAAAAACCTGCTTCTGTAACTCCAAGAAAACCTAAAGCAAGGTTCGAAATAGAAAAAATAATCCCTTCCGATCCTTCAAAACCATACGATGTAAGGGATGTAATAAAATCAATCATAGATGATTCCGATTTTCTTGAAATTCAGGAAAACTGGGCTGCAAATATTGTCATCGGTTTCGGAAGGATGAACGGAGAGACTGTAGGAATAATCGGCAACCAGCCGCTTGTACTTGCCGGAGTTCTCGATGTCGATTCATCCGATAAAGCCGCCCGTTTTATACGCTATTGCGATGCGTTCAGCATCCCACTTGTTACTCTTGTAGATTTACCCGGATATCTGCCCGGCGTTGACCAGGAGCATGCGGGAGTTATCAGGCACGGCGCAAAGGTGCTTTATTCATACAGCGAAGCCACAGTTCCTAAGATTACCGTTATCTTGAGAAAGGCTTACGGAGGCGGATATATTGCTATGTGTTCGCGCCACCTCGGAGCCGATTTCGTATTCGCATGGCCTACTGCCGAAATTGCCGTTATGGGCCCCGAAGGAGCCGCTAATATTATTTTCAAAAGTGAAATCACTTCCGCTTCCGATCCCGACGCTATGCGCAAACAGAAAGTTCAGGAATATACGGAGAAATTTGCAAATCCTTACGTGGCCGCTGCAAACGGCTACATAGACGCAGTTATAAACCCGGCTGAAACGAGAAATACTTTAATTCATACTCTTACTCTTTCAACCGATAAAAAAGAAACCAGACCTTATAAAAAACATGGAGTTCCCCCGTTTTAATATGGAAAATGAAGACAATAAAAACAGCCTGATTATAGACGATACTGTTTACGAAACTCAGCTTACAAGAAAATTCAGACAGCGCAAACAGTACGTAAAACCCGATCCTAAAATGGTTCTCGCTTTCATTCCCGGCAATATCAGGGAAATATATGTTAAACCGGGGCAGCATGTAAAAGAGGGAGATAAACTCCTTATGCTCGAAGCGATGAAAATGAAAAACATCCTGATCTCTCAGCGAACTGGCGTTATTAAACGAATAAGCGTTGAAATAGGCGATATGGTTTATAAAGGCCGCCTGCTGATTGAGATTGAATAAGATTTATTCAAGTTGAATGGCGCCTTTACGGCGCCATTTTTATTTCCCGCCCCAATGGTTCCGCTTTTTTGCATTGAATTTTATTCCGTATTGCAATATGTTAGAAAAAATTATCAGGGGATATGTTTATGAAAGGAATTGTACGGCTTTTATTTTCCGTTATTATCATTTTCAGTTTTGCGCTATGCATATTGGCTCAGGATGGAAGATTCACTCTTGAAAGGGGGAAAAAGAAAATAATTGACGGGAAGTATGATTCGGCATTAAAAGACTTTAACGAAGCGTTAAAGTACAACCCCAATCTTTTTGAAGCCTACTATTATAAGGGAATAGTAAAATATAAGATGAATGACTTTAAAGGTTCGATAGAAGAATTTTCGAAAGCCATTGAAATGAACAATAAATATGCCGGAGCTTATATAAGCAGAGGAAAAGCAAAATATAAACTTGAGGATAAGCGGGGAGCTATTGACGATTACAGTTACGCTATTGAGCGCGGCGGCCCCGAGCCTGAATACTATTATGAACGGGGATACTTGCTGCTTGAGCTTGGAGAAAGAGAAGAAGCGTTTAAAGATTTTGCACAGGCGGTAAAATCGGACCCGGGAAATATAGAAGCCCGTTATTTAAGCGGCGTTATTTTAAACGAGCTTGGAAGGCAAAGCGAAGCGTTGGATTATTTTGATAAAGTGATAGAACTGAACCCGAAACACGCGGATGCTTATTATGCCCGCGGCGGAATTAAAAAAAGAACCGGCGATAAGGAGGGAGCATTAAAAGATTTTTCAAAGGCTATTAAACTGGCTCCGACAAAAATAGGCGCTTATACAGAAAGAAGCCTTCTCAGAAACGAACTCTCCGATAAAGAGGGCGCCTATGCCGATCTTGAAATTGTCTTAGCGCTTAACCCCGATTTCTCCGGCTCGCACTATAGCAGGGGCAGTGTAAAATACGAATTCGGCGACTTCAAAGGCGCAATAACAGACTACACCGAAGCGATAAGGCTCAGCCCGGATATTTCCTACTATTATTTTTCAAGAGCAAAAGCGAAATACGAACTAAATGATAAAGAAAATGCCCTTGTTGATTATTCAAAAGCAATTGAATTAGACAATAAATTTACGGAAGCCTATATTAATAGAGGCATCCTTAAATTCGAAAAGAATGATTTCACAGGAGCAGAGGCGGATTATAAAAAAGCTATTATGCTTAATCATAAATCAGAGATAATTTATTATAATCTCGGACTTATCTACCAGGAATTAAAAAGCCTGAAAGAAGCGCTTGAGAATTTCGGCTGCGCAATTAATATTAACCCGAAATATGTTAAAGCGTACAACAGCCGCGGAAATATTAAATTTGAACTTGGGGATATTGAAGGAGCAGAAAAGGATTTTTCAAAGGCTATAGAATTAAGCCCCGGTTTTGCAAAGGCTTATTTTGGAAGAGGGCTTGTTAAGAATTTACAGGGGAATAAGAAAGAAGCTGTAAACGACTTATCAAAAGCAATTGAACTGGCTCCCGATTTCTTTGAGGCTTACCACTACAGGGGACTTATAAAATACGGGCGGAATGATAAGAAAGGAGCCCTGGAAGACTACAACAAATCAGTAGAATTAAATCCTAAATCTGCCGAAGCATTTAATAACAGGGCTATTGTTCTTATTGATCTCGGAAATTCCCCAAAAGCATTAGCCGACTGCAACAAGGCAATTGAACTTAACCCTGACTGCGCGGATGCTTATTACAACCGGGGCGCTATAAAAGAAGAATCGGGGGATAAAAACGGAGCATTAACCGATTACAACAGAGCAATCAAACTTAATCCCGGGCATGCGAAAGCTTATTGTAACAGAGGCAACATTAAATATAAATCGGGGGATAAAGAAGGGGCAATAAAAGACTGGGAAACATCCGCCCGGCTCGGGAATAAAATTGCTTCGAAACAGATTAATGAAAATAAAAAAATTTAATGATTAAGGGCGTCTTCAATCCTTTTTAATTCTTCCCCTGTAAATTGAAGATTATCAATTGCCGCGGCATTCTCTTTTATCTGTTTAACGCTGCTGGCGCCTACGAGAACAGATGTAACTGTTTTCAATCTTAATATCCATGCAATAGCCATCTGCGATAGAGTCTGCCCTCTTTCTTTTGCAATTTCATTCAGAGCGGCAGCCTTAGTAATTTTTTCTTTTGTAACTTGTTCCGGCCTTAAAAAACCGTGCGGTTTTGCCGCGCGTGAATTTTTAGGAATACCTTTCAGATATTTATCTGAAAGCATTCCCTGCGCAAGAGGAGAAAAAGTAATGCATCCGAGCCCCTTCTCTTCAAGTATATCTGTTAATCCCTCTTCAATTTCCCTGTTGAACATACTATAAGGAGGCTGATGAATAATGAACGGAACGCCGAGTTCTTTTAAAATTTTATATGCTTCGGCAGTCTGTGCAGGGCTGTATTTCGAAATTCCCACATATAATGCTTTTCCCTGCCTTACAATCTGCTCAAGCGCCATAAGGGATTCTTCCATCGGGGTTTCGGGGTCGAATCTGTGATGATAGAAAATATCGACGTATTCAAGCCCCATCCTTTTAAGGCTCTGGTCTAGGCTTGCAATTAAATATTTGCGCGAACCCCAGTCGCCGTAAGGGCCGTCCCACATTGTATAGCCCGCTTTGCTCGAGATAATTAATTCATCCCTGTATTTTTTCAAATCATTCTTAAGCGCCCTGCCGAAATTTGTTTCGGCGCTGCCCGGCGGCGGGCCGTAATTATTAGCAAGATCAAAATGCGTTATGCCGAGATCGAAAGCTTTAAATATTATCCTGCGGGAAGTTTCGAAATCATCCACATTCCCGAAATTGTGCCACAGACCAAGAGAAACAGCGGGCAGTTTAAGCCCGCTGTTTCCGCATCTGCGGTAAATCATTTTATCATAACGCGATTTATCCGCTTTATAACTCATTGTTAACCTATTTTACTTTTGTCAATTTAATTAAAACGGCGCCATGGCGCGGAATTGAGCATTTGTATTCTTTATCGATAGAGCCGGTATTTTTCTGCCGCCATACATCTCTTACTGCAAATTTGCCGCTGAGTTTCAGGTCGGATAATTTAACAGTAACATTTTTCTTTTCTTCGTTTCTGTTGAAAATACCTACTGCAATTGAACCGTCTTCAAGTTCTTTTGTCCATGCTTCAATAAACCCGTTCTCATAAACTCTGCCTGCCTGTTTTCCCAGTGCATCCTGATTAACAGCAATAACCTCGGCATTCGTTAAAAGATTCATTGTAAAGTCGTCCATCTGAGTCATATCGCAGCCGATTAATAACGGAGATGCAAGGAGCGACCATAAAGTAATATGCGTGTATTGTTCACTTGGAGTGAGTTTGGAATCATGAAGTTTCGGGCCCCATCCAACTTTTCCAACGACGAGCATATCGGGGTCATTCCAATGCCCCGGGCCCGCAAATTTTTCTTTTCCCGCCTGCGCGAATCCTATTTTTTCAACACTGCCCCAGGAATCGGTAATATCGCCTGTTGTTCTCCAGCAGTTGCCTCCTATTTCATCTCCCCATTCCCAAACGTCTCCCATTCCATACTGGCATAAACTGTAAACAATATCCCTCTTAACGGCGTTAAGAGCTTTACGCATTACCTGATAGGGTTTTTTCAGTTCCGGAAGCGATTTGTCTTTTGCAACCTTGCCGTATGAACACCAGTCATATTTCAGATAGTCAAATCCCCATTCTGCAAATTGGATAGCATCTTCTTTTTCATATTTATAACTTCCCGTATAACCTGCGCAAGTCTGGTCTCCCGGAGAAGAATAGGTTCCTATTTTTAATCCTTTACTGTGGACATAATCGGCAAGTTCTTTCATATTGGGAAACTTCTTATTAGTCAGAATCATCCCTTTTGAATCTCTTAATTCACCTTTCAGCATAGGATCATCGGAACCGGGTTTAACCATCCAGCAGTCGTCTATGTTAATATACGTCCAGCCGTAATTGATCAATCCGCTTTTAACCATAGCATCGGCGGCGGCTTTAATCTTTTCGGCATTAACGGCTCCTGCAAAACAGTTCCAGCTGTTCCATCCCAACGGGGGAGTTAAAGCAATTTTGCTGCCGCATATTATTTTAAATGATTTTGTATCTTTCCCAAGCGCATTTTTAGCAGTCAATTTTAGATAATAATCCCCTTCCCTTTCAATTACCCCGGTAATGATACCGGTATTTTTATCGAGGGTAAGCCCTGCAGGCAGGTTTTCAACTTCAAATTCCATAGGCCGTTTACCTGAAGCAGGAATAGTATATTGGAATGGATTTCCCGGACGGCATCCGTAAACATTCGGGCCGTTTACTTTCGGCTTAGGCGATTCTTTAGGGGTAAGAATGTAAGGTTTTTCTTTCGGCACTGTTACAGCCTGTGGTTTTTTCCCTTTATAAATTATCTTTGCATCAGCCCAGTCAGCATGATCATAATCGATGTCATCGCCGCCGTCTAGAACAGAAAGCACAAGCAATTTTACTCCCTTCAGGGGAACATCAACCTTAACCGGGGCCATCTGGGGCTTAAGAACTTCGCTTTTCCATAATGTCTTTCCATCGCCGATTACTTCAAACACAATTGTTCCTTTTGTGTTACTATTATTTTCGACATCAACTCCTACAAAAGCCTGGAATCTTTCGGCGCTTCCGAAAAGATTAATATTAAAGAGGCTTTTTGCATGCGTACCAACTCCGCATTGAAATTTCTGAGTTCCGATCTGAAGCGGATTATGATCCACAGAAAGATTTTTACGGGCTTCGCTGTATCCTTGTACTACCTGTGTAATATCAAGGTTTTCAAGACGCATGGTATCGGCTTTCTGAGCTTTGATAATGCATACATTCATAAAACACAACGAAAGTAAAACTAATAACCAGTTTTTCATTTTCATTTAAGTTCTCCTTCTTCTAACATTATTTATTTATTACTTCGTACAGCTTTACATTCGCAGTTAATTCTTCCGGCAGGCCCGCCTGAAGAATAATGATAATATAACGTATCGGCGGTAAATTTACCCCCGCCCGAAATAAAAACCGGGTTTTCCCGGTAAGAAAATTTCTGCAAGGGAATAGCTAAGCTGTCCCCTTTTATGCCTGCATTTACCTTGTATGAATTGGCAAATTTTTCAATTACAATTTCTTCATCTTTTGCGCCCGGAAGAAGATTGATAGTGTAGTTCGTTTCTCCCTTATACCCGGTTTCCGCTCCGGCTTCGACTTTAAATTTCTCAACAACATAGTATTTTCCGCAAAATTTCTTTGTTGTGCCGTCAACTGCCCGACGCACCGGCGCACAGTTCAAAAGCGCACCCGATAGCAGCGCAATCCAAAAGAAATTAGCCTTGTTCATTTAAGCACCATCATTTTCTTTGCTTCGTTAAAAACTTTCCCGTCCGAAAGAGAATAGGCGCAAATCTGATAAATATAAACTCCGCTTGCGAGCTTTGAAGCATTAATTCTTACTTTATGGTTTCCCGCATCTTTTACGGCATCAACGGCAGTCATCACTTCCCTCCCGAGGGCGTCATAAACTTTAAGCACAACTCTGCTTGCCGAAGGAAGATTAAATGTGACATTAGTAGCCGGGTTAAAAGGATTAGGATAATTTTGCGATAAAGCATAGGAAACCGGTATTGAACCGCTTAAATCCTCAATATCCGTTGTGCTGTTTAATGAGAACTTAACCGAACTTCCATCAGTTGGAATTCTGTCCGTAATATCGCCGCTGTTAACCCACCCGAGGCCGTTTATAACGCTTTTCTGTATCCCGACTTTAATGCTGCTTCTTGTGTCGCTTAATCCGAATTTCTTGTAATTTATTGTGGCAGAATTATCCGAACCGTCGAGCACAAGCTGAAATGTATTTGTAGTATCCCCCGTTGTCTCAAACGTTCCGACATTTAACCAGGTAAGATAGAATTTATTGTTAATTGTTTTATATAATATTCTTCCCCCTCCGTACCCGTCGTTTTTATTAAGATCAAAATCCTTATAAGCAACTGCAATTGAATTTGGGAAGAATTTATTCCCCGGCCAGGAAGGACTATCGGAGAAATAGCCGTAAATCCCCGCTCCGGTTGTTTCATCATCGCCGATATTTAAATATTTATATGAAAAGCTGACAAGCCCGTTTATTCCGACATAAATTGAATTATATACCTGCCCGTAAAATGTAAAATTGAATCCGAGCGGAATGGCAGTATTCGAATAGCCGTCGTCCCAAGACGAATCAACGGCAGTTGATGTGCCATTGATCCAATTGGTTATTTTAGTTCCGCTTGATGAAATATCCTGCCAGTTGTATGATGTCTGTTCCACTTTATATTCATTTGTGCAGGTTCCGGTAATGTCTACATAAAAGCTTATAGAATCCCCTGCGCTGCCAATATTTTTAATACTCAATCCTCCGGCGCTTCCATCCGATAAGAAAGATGAAGGATTCGTGCTGTCGTTTATCTGGGTTCTGCCCGCAGAGCTGTTAAAATATGCGCTGCTGATTGAACCGTCGCTGGTGGTTGTACCGTTCGGACGGTAAATATAAATTTCATCCGGGGGGCCGTAAGCATTGCCTCCTATGCCCGGATTTACCCTGTAAACCACCAAACCTGAGCCGGGCAGGTAGGTTTCATAATTACCCGTTCTGAACCTGTATTCAAGAATAAAATATTCTACCGGGCTGTTTGGGGATTTAATCTTATAAATAACATTTGAGGCTTCGGCGGAAGATTTTCTCAACCAGTATGTTCCGCTCGATGTAATTTCGGGAATTGAGCTTATCCATCCGAGATATCGCCATTTCATATAATTGCTCATATGAGCATAATTCGACGCCATCAAGTCCCATATTCCAATCGGGTTTAGGCTATCGACGTAATGATATAAATCGGGCATTCCAAGCGTATGCCCTATTTCATGCGCTAATGTACTCCAGTCAAACTGATTTTGCATTATAAAATTATATCTGCTTACCTTTTTACTGTTAATAGTAAAAGCGCTGCCGGAATAAGTTGTCATGTGCGACCATAAAAGGTCGTCCCACGCGCCTGAAGAACCGTATATAATAAAGACTATGTTGTCAATGTAGCCGTCGCTGTCTCCATCCAACGAAGCGCCTGATGGAACATAACTCTTAACATAGCTCAGCGCACGCCCTATAAGAGCCGTTTCCCTGTCGCTCTTTTCGGTGTCATCCGAATATCCTGAAGTATTAGTGGAAGAATAGGGTTGATAATATCCCCTTACATAAGTATCCTGATATGAGCTGATTGATGTTCCCGTAGGGTAAATGGCGCTGCTGACTGTCAATTTTCCGCTGGAAGTTTCGTTATAATAATGCTGTACCGAAGGGCCTGATGATCCGTTAAATACGCTTTCGAACGAAGAAGCAGTTTGGGCGAACTCGCTCTCTCCTTTAAACCTTATAAAAAACACGAGGTTGTACCTTGAATCGACAACCGCTTTAGAATTATAACCGGAATTATATGCAGCCCTTGCAAGCCGCAGATGTTCGCTTATGTCGGGCATCACATTCAGCCCTTTTTCAATTCCGACTGAGGCAGGGTCAACTTTGCCTACTGTATATTCAGAAGGAACAAGTTTCCCGTTTTCTATTACCGCATAAACATAATAACCTGTAGCCTGATTCTGTAAAATTGTATAATTCTCTTTTGAATTGTGCCAGTTTTGAGGGTCGGAATAGGGTTTATCGTGAACCCAGTTGTAAAATTCATCCCCGCTTTGATAAACATTCAGAACTGTGCCGTCAGGCTGAATAAGCTTCAAAGGGAGGTTAAAAAGAGGCGCCGCAGAAATATTCAAGGAAAAAGAAAAAATTATAACTGCAGCCAGTACAATTTTTTTAAGTTTCATCATAAACCACCTGTAAACCTTTTATTTACGACTATTAAAAAGCTCTTTAAATACGGAGATTAATACTTAAAGATGAACTTCCGTTTATTTCAATTGGCCCGTCGTGAAGATCGACTACATATCTGCCAATAAAATGCCCTATAAAAGCGCCGAGGAATACATCGCTGAACCAGTGCCGGTTATTATATACTCTTGAAAACGCTGTAATAAAAGCCGGGGTATAACACAAAGCTTTCAGCCAGCCGTTTTTGAATTTCGACGCAAAAACAGTTGACATAGCGAAAGCTACGCTCGAATGCCCTGAAGGCAATGACTGATACTGATCCCCCTTGGAAAGAGCGAATGGAGAAAATGTGAATGCATCATCAACGGCAGAAGGCCTTCCCCTGCCGATAATTCCTTTAAGAATTATTGTTACCGCCCCTGTATAAGTTAATGCTTGTGCAATTTCAAAACCGAAGCGTTTGGTCGAAATATCGCCGCATAAATAACCGTGCGCAAGAAGCCCTGCTCCGAGTATTATATGAGGGACAGCGTCTCCGTATATAGTGCCGAAACGCATCAGCCCTTTATTCTCGCAGGAACGGTCTTCCATCATTTTATCTTTAACCGGTTCATCAGCCTGCATTAAAATGGCTGTGCCAAGGATAATTCCCCCCGCAGTAAGAATGTCGGTTTTATCCCATGAAAACGGTTTTTGAATGAATTTATAAGTTTCGCTTCCGAATTGAGCAAAATCATAGTTCTGCTGCGCTTTTACTTCAGCAGCTGTAAAAAAAAACAGGAACTGAGAAAGAGAAAGAAATAAAAGGAATCGTTTTTTCATCTTAGCAATGACCGGTATATTTAATTATTTCTGCTTTTTCCAAAGTTATTAAACCCCCTATTTTATGTTCATCGAAAAGATTCTCAAGAAAAGGGAGAAAATTTTCAATTTTTTCCTCTTCATCAACAACTTCAATTACAAGGGGCAGGTCTTGCGAGATATCTAAAAATTTTGCAGAATGCACTCTGCTTGTTCCGCCGTATCCCATAATTCCCTTATAAACTGTGGCTCCGGCAAGGTTCTGCTTTCTTGCCTCGAGAACAATTATTTCATAAGCCGATATGTGGCCTACCTTATCGGCCTCCCCAATAAAAATCCGTAAAAGTTTTGCGCTGCTTCTGCTTTTCATTTATAACCTCGCAATTAAATATCCTAAGTAAACTCCGATAAACGAAATAATTACATTCAGGAGAACATTTAACCCTGCAAGAAAGAACTCTGAATCTTTTAGAAGATTGAAAGTCTCAAAAGAAAAGGTGGAAAAAGTAGTAAACCCTCCGCAGAAACCGACTCCGAGGAATAATTTAACCAGAGGGGAAATCAGTTGTTTTTCATCGAAACCGAAAATAATAACCCCGAGGGCAAAACTCCCCAAAACGTTTATTGCCAACGTGCCAAAAGGAAAAAGTACCGGAAGTATCTTATAAAAGAAACCAGAAAGGCAGTAGCGCAAACTGCCTCCGATACCCGCGCCTATGAATACAGCCAGATATTCTTTCATAATTTCAAAGCAAATATAGTTAAAACCTGATTTGTATAAAATTTTAATTTTTTTGTAACATCTTTAAAGAACACCAAGTCTAATTACTATACAATAAAAAGGAGAAAATTAAATGAAAAAGGAATTTTTAATAAACCTATCCGATTCAAAAAAATGGATAATGATTGCTGTTCTTATAATTCTCGGCATCATTTTCAGCAATAATACATTTGCCAAGGACTTAAAAAAACTGGACGAAAAATCATTCGATGTGAAACCGGGGGAAAAACTTACTGTTTCAGCATCGGTTGCCGATGTAGATATAAGAACATGGGATAAAAACGAGTTTAACATTAAGGTTTTCGGAAATAATAATGCCGAAGAAAGGATGGAGTTCTTTTTCGAAAAAACTTCAACAGGCGTTAGGGTAAAAACCGAAAAACGGGGCAACTGGATTTCTAACTTATTCTGGTCGAATATACAGGTTAAATTCGAAATAATGGTGCCGAAGAATTTTGATCTGGATATTACAACTTCCGGCGGAGATATTACAGTAGGCAACTTAATCGGTAAAATGGCGCTTAATACTTCAGGCGGAGATATTAAATTATCGGTTACAGAAGGAGATTTGAAAGCTACTACAAGCGGCGGAGATATTAAACTTTATAAACAGAGCGGCTCTTCGTACGTTGATACTTCCGGAGGAGACATAATAATTAAAGAAAGCACAGGCAAAGTTGACGGCAGTACATCAGGCGGAGATATAAATGCCGATATCAGAAACGGCAAGGTAAACCTCGATACTTCGGGCGGAGACATTAAATTATGGTATTCGGGCGAGAATTACGGTATTGCACTTGGAACCAGCGGCGGAGATATTGCAGTGTATCTTCCTTCTTCTTTCAAGGCAAACGCACACTTATCCACAAGCGGCGGCGATGTTAGCTGTAAAATAAATGCCACCTCTACAACTAAAAAATCATCCCATAAATTTATTGCAGAATTAAACGGAGGCGGAGAAAAACTGACTGTTGAAACAAGCGGCGGAGATATTACCGTATTGGAAAAATAAATTTTTACCCCCTTTAGTACCTTGCTTAACGGGGCTTTAATGCCCCGTTTTTATTTTAAACCATTTTTAGTAAAACAAACTGTTTTTATTAGGGAATAAACAGCCTCTTTTTTTGAAAAGACCCTATTTTTAGCTAATTTTATAAGTTATTTGAAACATACTTTAAAATAAGGAACAGATAAAATGAAAATGGACTGGAATCAGTTCTTAGGCAAAGCGGTAAATGTTACCATGCTCGAAAACTACGGGGTGGTCTATTCAAAAGATAATAACGAACTTCCCGTTTTCTATGAAATAGTGTTCAAGACAGGGGTTCTTACCGCATGCTATGATGAGGGGCTGCTTCTTGAAGCTACAAGAGAAGATCAGAAATATAAAATCTTTATCCCTTACTCATCTATTAAGTGCGTGGAAATATTCTGATATATGAAACGCTTTTTTATGCTACTTCCTTTTTTTTTCTTTTCAAGCCTGCAGGGACAGGAGATAATTATAAAAAGCCTTCAGGTTTATTCAGGCACAGACCAGTTATCGCTTCCGGTTGCCGTAACTTCGAATAATTCGCCTAGGAATATCACAATTGAATTTGATATAAACGCAGAAAAAGAACCGAATCTGGTCATTGAGTTCAGATTCTGCAATATCGACTGGGAACCGTATGAGAATTTATTCTTAAGCAATAAAGGAAAAAACGTCTCTCAGACTCTCTGGTTCGACGATATTAAAACGCCCCATTGCAATGCCGATTTCCATTATAAAGGTTCTTTTCCAAATGCCGATATTACTTTTCCCTTTCCGGGGAAATGGGTTTTTTATATAAGAGATTCAATGTACAAAGATGAAATTTTTGCTCAGGGTTGCTTTTTTGTAGTCAACTCCACCATCCCCATAAAAACAAAGGTTACGAAGGAACTCATAGACGGCCCCATTACAACTCCGGTTGAACTCGGGCGCATTTTTTCTTTTGATGTGAATTTTTCTCTTCCCGATTCTCTTTTCCCTTCCAATGTAACGGCAGTGGAAATAATTGAAAACAGGAAATATCTTTCCCCTGTGCAGCTTGATAGATATACAAACGGACTCCATAATTTCTATACTGACGGAGGGCATAGTTTTACTTTTAACGCAAAAGATATTCATCCTGGGAACGGTTACAGGAAGCTCGATATAACCCGCGCCTCTTACCCCGATGCAAACGCTCAATACAGCGGTTTCGAAACTTCCGGCTTTAATAATTTCAGGCAACACGATCTTGTCGGCGGTTCCATTATTATGAACTATAGAAGCGAAAATGCACAATATATAAACGTTACCTTCAGGCTTAAAGCGCCCGATAATTTGAAAAGAAAAGTGTTTCTTACTGGGGCATTTACCGACTGGCTTGTACTGCCCGAATATGAGATGATAAAAGAAGAAGGATTTTATACTATTGACGTAGAACTTAAAAGAGGCGAGTATGACTATTCTTATGTGCTTGGCGATATTGTAAATGATGAAGTTGAAAATATTGACTGGTATTCTCTTGAAGGAAATTTCTGGGAAACAGATAATGATTATCATATTTTTGTTTATTATTTAGTTTCCGATTACGGCGGTTATAATAAAATCATAGGGTATAAAAAAATAAGAAGCGGTAATTTATGAAAAAGATCAAAACAGCAGTTATCGGCACCGGTCATCTCGGCAGGCTGCACACAAAGTTTCTTAAAGAAGTTGAAAATTGCGATTTCGTCGGTATTTACGATAAGGATATTACTAAAGCTCAGGAGACCGCAAAGGAATTCGGGGTTAATGTATTCGAAAACCTTGAAGATTTATTTACCAAAGCAGAAGCGGTTTCAGTTGTAGCCACTACAAGCGCGCATTACGAACTCTGTAAAGCGGCGCTTGAAAAAGGAATGCACGTTTTTGTTGAAAAACCTATTACCGCCCAGATTTGGGAAGGGGAAGAAATTGTAAAACTCGCAGAAAACAATAAGCTTCTTCTTCAGGTGGGGCATATTGAAAGGTTCAATCCTGCTTTATTATCGCTTGAGAACTACAATCTTAACCCGATGTTCGTTCAATCGGACAGGCTTTCGCAATTCAATCCGCGCGGAACTGATGTTGCAGTCGTCCTCGACCTTATGATACACGATATAGACATTATCCTCAGCCTTGTTAAAAGCGAAGTAAAAAATGTAAGCGCAAGCGGAATTGCCGTTGTAAGCGGAAATATCGATATTGCAAATACGAGAATTGAATTTGAGAACGGAGCCGTTGCAAATGTTACTGCAAGCAGAATTTCTCAAAAAAGAATGCGCAAGATGAGAATGTTCCAGAGAGAAGGATATATATCCGTCGATTTTATGGCAGGCTCGGCAGAGATTTACAAACTCGTTGAACCGGGGCAGGATATTGAAGGATTTATCTCATTCGGAGAAATGGGAGTTGGCGAGAAAAAGAAATTACTTATATATGAACAGCCTCAGATTAAAGAAGTTAATGCGCTTAAATATGAACTTCAGCTTTTTGTTAATTCGGCGCTGAATAATGTAAAGCCTGTTGTAAGCGGCGAAGACGGATTAAAAGCTTTAAGAGTTGCTGACATAATTATTAAGAAAATTGAAGAATCAACTATTAAATTATAATTAAGGATTGCTTGTTATGCCCAAAACGAAATATGCGGTTGGAATTGATTTAGGCGGCACCTTTATTAAAATAGGCATCGTTACCGAAAAAGGTAAAATAATAAAGAAAGTCGAAATCGAAAGCAAAGCTGTTGAAGGGCCTAAAGAGGTACTTAAACAGTTAAATAAGGGGATAAAACTTATCCTGATGAATAATAAACAAAAAATTGAAGGAATAGGAATAGGCTCTCCCGGTTTAATCAATTCTAAAAAAGGCACGGTTGAAAACCCTCCTAACTTTCCTGGATGGGGAAAAGTAAACCTTAAAAAAGCAATCCAGAAAAATTTTAATTTGCCGGTTGAAATTGAAAACGACGCCAATGCCGCCGCCGTTGGAGAATTAATTTACGGAGCAGGAAATAAATTCAGAAGTTTCATTATGGTTACGCTTGGCACCGGAGTAGGCGGAGGCGTTATTTTCAATAAAAAAGTTTATCATGGCGATTCAGGCGCAGCAGGCGAAATAGGCCACATTACAATAGATTTCAACGGAGCCCCATGCAAATGCGGCTCTATCGGCTGCATTGAATCTTATGTGGGAAATAACTATCTGACCGAAAGAATTAAGAAAGATCTAAAACATAACCCCGATTCGGCAATTGTTACCCTTGTTGAGGGGGATTATAAGAAAATTACCCCGCGGATTGTTAATGAAGCCGCATTATTAAATGACGGATATGCAAAATCGGTTATAAGCGATACAGGCGCAAAATTAGGATATGCGCTTGCCTCCGTTATAAACGTTCTCGATATTGCCAATGTAATTGTTGGAGGCGGAGTAGCTGGTTTTGGGCAATTATTATTTGATTCTTTGGAACATTCCATCAAAGAACGTGTTTTAATTCCAATAAAGCCGAGAATAAAAGTTAAACCGGCAAAACTTAAAAACGAAGCGGGCATTAAAGGAGCTTCGGCGCTTGTATTTTATAAATCTTAGATTTTTTTCCCTGATATTTAGTTATTATATAAGAACAATTGAATGTTAACCCCCATTATTAAAAATATTTTTGCAGTTTCTCTTTCCCTGCTCATTTTATGCGTTTATTCTCTGCCTGCGCAGGATAAAAAAAACGCTCTCTCCGATACCTCTAAGATAGCCCTCCCCGATTCAAGCAAAATTGACACCGCCAAGGTAAAAAAAGGAAGCGATATTAATTCAATAGTATATTCAACGGCAAATGATTCGATGATTATGAACATTAATTCGAAGAAGATGCAAATCTACGGCAAGGGCTCTATTAAATATAAAAAGACCGACCTTAAAGGGGGAAAGATTTTCGTTGATTATAATACAAACGAACTTGAAGCATATGGAACGCCCGATTCAACCGGCAAAAATTTAAAGGATACTCCGGTGTTAAACGACGGAGGGCAGGTTTATGAAGGGGAAAGAATGAGGTACAACTTCAAAACGGAACAAGGTTTCATTTCAATAGCGAAGAATAAAGAGAAAGACACCCGCTATGAAGGGGAAAAAGTTAAAAAAGTCGATAAGGAAACTTATTTCATAGAGAGCGGTACCTTTACGACCTGTTCCGAAAAAGAGCCGCATACACATTTTTCTGCTTCGAAAATGAAAGTTATGATTGATAATAAAATAATTGCAAAGTGGGTATTTATGTATATAGCCGGGATACCGCTTCCTATACCTCTTCCGATGGCCGTAATTCCGAACCAGACCGGCAGGCGGAGCGGAATTATTATGCCCGGCTACGGAGACGATACAAACAGGGGGCTTTATCTTTCACATCTCGGTTATTTCTTCGCTCTCAGCGATTATTACGACCTTGCCCTCACAACCGACCTTTATTCAAGAGGCGGTTTCGGAATGAAAAGCAGAGTCAGATACAACAAAAGATACGAATTCAGCGGCGAGTTCAATGCCGGATTTTCAAATACTGTTTACGATGCCGTAAATAATAAAGAATGGAGTTTGACCCTTACCCATAATCAAAAGATCACTCCTACATCCACGCTTGCGGCTAACCTGCAGTTTCAATCAGCCACATACAATACTTATAATACAACCGATTACACTTCCCTTATGCAGCAACAGGTCATTTCAAACGCAACTTATTCAAATACATTCGAAGACCTTGGAGCAAGCCTTTCCTTAAGTTATTCAAGAACTCAAAACCTTGCAAAAGGAACTTATACGGAAAATCTGCCGAGCCTCAACTTCAGCAAAACGCTTTTCTATCCTTTTAAAAGAAGCTCTAAAAGCGGCGTAATCGATCAGAAATGGTATGAATTGATCGGCGTCAATTACAGCGCAAGCCTGGAAAACAGACGGGTTAAAACCGACACTACGCTTACCGAAAACGCCGGCATTAAGCACTACCTTACAATAAACGCTTCTCCAAAATTCGGCTATTTTACCGTTACCCCCTCTTTTACTTATACTGAAAGATGGTACAATAAAAGAACTGAGAAAGATAACTTGATACACGAAGTTACCGATTCAAACGGGACTGCAACAACTCTCGACAGTATTGTTTCGAGAGAAGCAAGAGGCTTTTACGCAGTAAGGACTTTCAGCCTCGGAGTTTCGGCTTCTACTAAACTTTACGGTGTTATGCCGGCAGGTTTCCTCGGTATTGAGGCATTCAGACACACCATCTCACCTACAATTTCGTACAACTACACTCCCGATTTCAGTCAGGGGCAATGGGGATATTACGGAAGCTATGTTAAAAAAGACGGCACAATTGTTAAATATGATAAATATGCAAATGAAATTTACGGCGGTTCAGGTTCCGGCGAAAGCCAGTACCTTTCATTCAGCGTTGGAAATATATTTGAACTGAAAACAATTAAAGACGAGAATGATACCACTTCACAAGCTAAAAAAATTCAACTGCTTAATTTTTCTGTAAGCAGCGGGTATAATTTTGCAGGGGATAGTTTAAAACTTTCTAATCTCAGCACTTCGTTCAGAACTCAGATTGGCGAATTATTGGATTTTAACGGGAGCGCAATTTATTCATTTTACGATACCGATAACAACGGCAATTCTGTAAATAAGTATCTTGCCTCTGAAGGAAAGGGACTGTTCAGAATAACGAGTTTCAATTTTTCGGTTTCAACAAGTATATCGGCTGAGAAATTAAAATCTTCCGGCGGTGAAAAAGGAGGAGATAAGCAGACTGTAAATGAAGGCAATATGAATACGCCTAAATCAAATGCGGACCCTCTTAACTCCAACAGCGAATCATCGGCAGATTATTCAATTCCTTGGAACCTTAGTTTGTCTTTTAATTACAATTCAACGAGCAATCCCGTAACAGCGTCGGTTAGAAGTTCGAGTATGGGGGCTAATTTCAGTATGAACCTGACCAAGAAATGGAAAGTATCCCTTGCAGGCAGTTATGATTTCGAGAGCAGACAGGTTTCGGCTCCTCAGATCGGAATAGACAGAGACCTTCACTGCTGGGAAATGAAACTTACATGGCGCCCTCTCGGATTATACAAAGGTTTTTATTTTATTATCAGGATGAAAGCCTCTGAATTTCAGGATATTAAAGTCGAAAAAACCGGCGGACTTTTTTCAGGCCTGCGCTGAGATGATAAAAAAATATATTATTGACGGAAATAATCTGATCGGCAAGATTCGAATCAATTCATTCCGCTCTTCCGAAAAGCAGTCTGTGCGTGAAAAGCTTTCATATATTTTAGACCGCTATTTCTCTAAGAAAAAATTTACTGTAAGCCTCCATTTCGATGGATTTGCCGGACCGGCAATAAAAACATCTTCTTTACGCATACATTACTCTGATAACAGACCTGCAGATGATTTTATAAGGCGCGAAATTGAAACTGCAAAAAATCCGAAACTGATAACAGTTGTTTCTTCCGATAATCAGCTTACTTCTTTTGCTAAAGCCTGTTCATGTTCGGTTATAAAATCGGAAGTCTTTGCTAAGGCTATTTTTCAGAGCAATAATGACATCGAGGATGAAAAGATTAAATCGATAAGCAGCGAAGAAATAAAAAAGATGTTCGGAATTTAATCATCATTTTTTTTCATTCTTTAATTTTAAACGGTGGGATTTCGGACTTTACTGTAAGCGGAAATTATTATCCGGCCATTCCTGTGAACAGCCGGATTAATACAGAAAAAAATAAATGCTATTTAATGCCCGCAGTTTTTTCAAGCATATCGGTTGTAAGGGATTTCGGCCTTTCAAGAGGATAGTTCAAAGCCCTTGCCCATATAATATTTGCAGATACGCCAAGCGCCCTGCCTATTCCGAATAGTACTGTGTAAAAATCATATTCCTTCAATCCATAATGCCATTGAATTACACCAGACTGGGCATCGACATTTGGCCATGTATTTTTAGCTTTTCCCTGCTCTACAAGAATCGGGGGAACTATTTTATAAAGCATATTAACATACTGGAATAAATCATCGCCGGGCAGATGTTTAAGGCAAAATTCCCTCTGCGCGGTATAGCGCGGATCGGTCTTACGGAGAACAGCATGCCCGAAACCCGGAATTACATGCCCCGATTGAAGAGTATCAAGAACAAATTTCTTCATTTCATCTTCGCTTGGAACCCTGCCCCCCATTTTTTGGTAAACCTCCTGAATCCATTTGAGGACTTCTTCATTTGCAAGCCCGTGCAATGGGCCGGCAAGGCCATTAAGCATAGCCGAGATTGAATAATAAATATCAGAAAGCGCGCTTGAAACGAGGTGCCCGGCATGAGCGCTTACATTTCCACTTTCATGATCGCTATGAAGGATGAAGAAAAGCCGGGATACATCGTCGTAGGGTTTGCCGATACCCATCATATGGGCAAAATTACCTCCTAAATCAAGCGATGGATCAGGGGGAATCACATCACCGTTTTTATATTTCCATCTATAGATAAAAGCTCCTATTGAAGGGAGTTTTGCAAGCAGATTCATTGAATCTTCATAGTAGGCTTCCCAGTAATCATTCTTTTTAAGTGAATGATATTTTTTAGAGAATATCGATTCTTTCTGCATTGCAAGAACCGCCGCCGAGAACATAGCCATCGGGTGCGAATCATTCGGGAATGCCTTAAGAATTTCATATACGTATTCAGGAACGGCGCTCCTGATTCTAAATTCTTCTTTGAGCTCTGCAATTTCGTTTTCCGAAGGTATATCCCCCGTTAATAACAGATAAAAAAGGCCTTCGACATAAGGGCTTTCAGCGCCTGAAGGTTTTGGGAGTTTATCAAGAATTTCAGGGATTGTCATATTGCGGAATCTTATTCCTTCCTGCGGATCAAGGTAAGAAATATCCGTAACAAGAGATTTTATATCGCGCATTCCTCCGATTACCTGCCCGATATCAACTTCATCAACTTTAACGCTGCTGAATTCTTTTAAAAGCCGGCCTGTTCTCGGGCGCCACGAATCGATTTTTGACGCGAGGTTTTGTTTGACTGAAGACATTATTCCTCCAATTATAGTTTTAAAACTTTTCTCACCGGATCTGCTTATAAAAATAATCTGTCAAACGTAAATCATAGAATCTTAAGCATTCAACAATAAATCAACCGCTGTTTTTCCGCTTTTAATTGCGCCTTCAATAGTTGCAGGAAGTTTAGTGTCTGTCCAATCGCCGGCAAAAGCCAGATTTTTAATTGGGTTATAAGTTTTTTTTCTTTCGTGGTTAGATGCTGAAGTGGGAATAAAGGTTGCGCTTTTCTCTTTTAGAACTTGTACATCAGTTATTTTACCCGTATCAAAATCGGGGAATCTGTTTTTTATCTCCTGTGTAAATATTTTTATTATTTCATCATTGGGCAGTTTTATCATATTGTCTGCCGCGCTTGTTACTAAGGTAATATGTGTTTTATTATTAAAAAGCCAATGAACCGGAGAATCGGTAAAACCGTAAAACCGTTCGGTAAAGATACCGGTCTGCCCCCATAAGTGTACTGATAAAATAGGCGAGTACTCCATTTCGGGAAGGTAAAATCGGGGCATTACAGGAACGAAATTTATTTTCCTTAACGCGGTAACCGGCGCCGCCGTAATTACAAAATCGAAGTCTTTATATGTCTGCTTTGTTGTACTTAACAAATTAATCGTTCCATTATTAATTTCCATCGAACAGGCGCGTTCCGAAATTTTTATTTCACCCCCGTTCTGTATAATGTATAACCGCGCTTTTTCCGAAAAGGTTTCATTTAGAGAATTTCTTGTAAGAATAATTCTATTATTATCTTTTCCTTTTAAGAATATTTCTCTTAAAATATCCCTGAAAAGCCCTGCAGAAGCAGCTTCCGGTTCCGAATTTAACGCGCCTACGCATAGAATTTTCCATAACGACTCCACAGCATTTAGGCTCTGCCCCCCTTTTCTTAGCCATTCTAATACATTATGTTTTTCTGATTCTCCGGCATCGAATAAAATAAAATTCATAAAAAATTTAAATATTGATAATTTTTCCTGAGACGAAAGCATTTTATAATTCATTACGGCATATGTGAGATTGAAAGGATAAAACCCTCTATTGGCATCAAGAGGAAATATTTTCCCATTTTTGTTAATGAATGGGACTCTCAGCGTGTTCTGTAAAACAATTTGATCATTCGCATTAATTATATCGAGAAATTCCAATGTGGATTTATAGCACCCCATCATTATATGCTGGCCGTTATCGACAAAATGCCCATACTTATGGTCATAATAAGAATACGCTCTTCCCCCAAGCTTAGGAGAAGATTCAATAAGAGTAACTTTAACGGATTTTTTAATGAGGAATACAGCCGCGGCAAGCCCTGCAAGCCCCCCGCCTATTACAATGCATCTTTTCATTAATAGACAATACTGTATTTTAACCAGACCCCAAGCGATATTGCCGCTTTTTCAACCTTATTTATCCTTATCTTCTGGTTATAAACATCAAATTCTTTTCTTTCCAGTTTATAAAGGAGTTTCTGGTAAATATGCTGCATTGCTCTTGCGGCAAATAAGGATGATTTATCCTCCTTATCGAGCATTTCATCAGCCTGATTGAAAAAATTCTGCGCCCTATCGGCTTCAAAATGCATAAGAGAAACAAAATTTTTATTGTAATTATGTTCAAAAATATCTTTTTCGGTATAACTGAAATGTTCAAGGTCCTCCTGCGGCAGATAAATTCTTCCGTTATCCGCATCGGTTTTCACATCCCGTAAAATATTTGTCATCTGCATTGCCAGTCCGAGGTTAACCGCATACTCTTTTGTAGAAGAGTTTTTATATCCGAAGATTTCTATACACATCAAACCGACCGTTGAAGCCACCCGGTAGCAGTATTCAACCAGATCGTCAAATTTAAGATAACGTTTTTTCTGGAGGTCCATCTCCATCCCTACTATCAGGTCAAAAAACGGTTCAACCGGAATATTAAACTGTTTAATAATGGCTCCCACTTTATTAAGCAGATGATAATTGGAAACGCCTTTAAGCGCATTTTCGAATTCATTACGCCATTTTCTCAATTTTTCATATTTAATTTCATCCGGTTCGTTCCCTTCATCAACAATGTCGTCTGTTTTCCGGCAAAAAGCATAAACGGCATTCATCGCTTCCCTCTTCTTAGAAGGCAGCAGAGTAAAAGCATAATAAAAACTGCTTCTGCTTTGTTTTGCTATTTCTTCTGCCGTAGCCTGCATTTCAGCCCATTAATCCTTTTAACATTAACAAAAGATAATCTATTTTCGAAAGATACGGACGTTTTTTTAGTATATCATAATCCATATCAATAATTTTATATAATATTTTTTTTCCGCCGTGAATAGTCCAGGAAACCTGATATTTCAGTTTGTACGGCAAAATTTCAATTAAATAAGCTCCTTCAACGAACATTTTCATATTCCGTTTCAACTGGAATTTCATCAAATCCTTAAAATTATTATCCGCCTTTTCAGAGGCAATTGAACTTTCATTAACTCCGAATTTTTTCATCTCATCAACTGGAATATAAATACGCCCTTTTTTATAATCAATAGAGACATCCTGATATAAATTGATTAATTGAAGCGCAGTGCACACCAAATCGGAATATTTATAACATTCCGGGTTTTTTATGCCTGAAAGTTGAAGAATAATTCTTCCCACCGGATTTGCGGAACGTCTGCAGTAGTCAAGCAATTCATCAAAGTTCTTATATCTTTTTTGGGTTATATCCTGCCTGAAAGCTGAAAGAAGATCATAAAAATATTCTTTTTTCAGTTCAAACATATTTATAGTATTCCTTAAAGCGTTCCACAGCTCGCCGGAAGGCTTGCCCTCAAGGCATCTGCCGAGCTGCCGTTCAAATTCATCCAATCTTTCAATGCGCTGCCCGTCAGGTATATCCCCTTCATCCGCTATATCATCCGATACCCTTGCAAACCAGTAAATTATAGCAATATGTTTATGAAGCTTTCTGGGCATAAAAAAAGAGATAACCGGAAAATTTTCATAATGCTCAACTGCCAGTTTAATCGCGTTTGAATATGCTTCTTCTATTGAATTAATCCCTTCCTTCATTTCAGTATAATTTCCCTTTATGCGGCGGATATTTCGGCAGAGTCAAATTCATATTAACCAATTAGTTTTGTAAATTTACACCGATAATTTATTAAATAAATATGAAAAAACACTTTTTTGTAATCATTCTTTTAATAAGCAGTTTGCTTACAGCTCAAAACGTCAAGTTTACTATTATTAATAATCTGGCGGATTTAAGGCAAAGCGGATTCATTTCTACAGATTCGTTGCACAATTTCCTTCACAATAATGAAGAGGGTAATATTACCTTGCTTCTCGGCAATCTTACCGTTAAAGGTTCATTAACCGAGTTAAATGACGCAAAGAACTTTACTGACAGCCTTGGAATAAAATATAAAGCTTTATGCGATAAAAATGACTATACACAAAATATCTCGGCATTCTTAAATATAAGAAAGATATTTGAAAACGGCAGTTTTATATATGAATCGGGCGATTTTGCATTCCTCGGCATTCAGGCAATAGATTTAACTGACAATAAAAAAGCGCACATTTCTATTGAAACAGCCGTCTATCTGAAAAGCATTCTTTCCAATCTTCAGAATAAGAAAATAATCCTCTTTATTAATACGCTCCCGTCAGAGATTGATAACCTTGACATAATCATTTCAATGCTCGGTAATAATAATGTTAAGTCGATTTTTGCGCCCGGTTTTTGGGATGATTTTAAACCTGAAACCCGCCAGAATAACAAGAAGAAAAAGGATAAAGAAGTTCCTTTTATCCCGGAATTATTCCGGTTCGAGATAAGGAACGATTCGATATTTTGTTCGGCATATTCTGTTTCAGATGGAAAGGAACTCCTTTGTTCACGCCCTCTTGATACTATTTTTCTTAAAGATTATATAAACGGAAAAAAATCTACTTGCTCATTTTCCTCCAATCCTTTATCAAACTCTTCAACATACTCAAAACTCCTTTTCGGAGATAGTTCATTCCTTCTTGCCTCAATAGACGGTAAGATTGCAATGTACAATAATGATCTGACCGTCAAATGGCAGCATCAAATAAACAGCGAGATATACTCTTCTCCCATAATGGCCGAAGGTAATATTGTAGCGGCTTCTATTAACGGCGATATTGTGCTTTTGAATCAGGCAACCGGCACGGAAGTTCAATCAATAGGCATTTCGTGCGAAATTGTTTCATCGCTTAAATTGATAGATTATTTCGGAAAAAAAGAACTGCTCATCCCCAAATCCACCAATTCTACAAAGGCTATTGTATTCGGAGGAGTAACCGGAGAGTTATTCTGCTATGATCTTGAAACTCTTCAGGATTTATGGAGCAATAACGATTCTTCATACCCTGTCGCTCAGAATATAATTGAAACGGGAAACAAATTAATTTACAAAACCTACGAAGGAAAAATTTTCTGCATCGACAGCCGCACCGGACTTTTAATTTGGAAATGGGGATTTAATGAACTGTCCGCGGATGTCTATACTCCCCTGTACTTCAACGGGAAGCAGATAATTACATTAACCGATAAAAACTCATTTGTAGGAATTGATCTGCTTCTCGGCGTGCTTGAATGGCAGTCGGATATTAATCTTTGTAAAGATATTCATATTGCGCCTGATAACCCCGGAGTGGTTTTGGCTCTGCAAAAGAATATGATCGGCCTATACGACTCATTTAAAGGCAAACTTCTTAAGGAAGCTAAATTTAAAGAAAAAAACATCGCTTCATTTATCAGAACTGATGATGCCGACCGGCAGACCTATTTGGTTTCCGAGAACAATATTCTTTACAAATTTGATAAATTAAAGCTGCTTAAGGAAATTGGCTGCACAGGCGGCGCTTCAATTGTATCCTTTCATAAAAGCAGTGAAGGGATATTATATTTACTTAATTCAGACGGACAATTAATCAGAATCACTTCAGACTAAACATGAAAAAATTTGACGGAGTTATTTTCGACATAGATGGAACGCTGGCATCCACAAACGAGTTAATCTGCGCATCATTTAATCATATAGCGGGAAAATACTTGCAGAGACAATTCTCATGGAAAGAGATTCAATCCCTCTTCGGCCCTACCGAAGATGAAATTATTAAGGATCTGATGAAAGAGAATTTTGAAGAAGCGAGAAAGGACTATCACGATTATTACTCGGCGAAACATAGTGCAATGGCCGAGATATATCCGGGTATGAAGGAGATCGTTTTTAAGCTGAAAAAACAAGGGGTATTGCTCTCAATCTATACCGGAAAAGGAAGAAAGAGCAGCGAGATAACATTAAAGGAATTTGGCATATTCGATTATTTCGATATGATTGTTTCAGGGGATGATATAAACGGACAGAAACCTTCACCGGATGGAATTGAAGTCTTTATTTTAAAATACAACCTTCCCAAAGATAAAGTTCTAATGGTCGGCGACGCTCCGCCAGATATTCTTGCCGCAAGAAACGCAGGAATCCAGGTTGCATCGGTTATATGGGACAGCTATGCAAAAGAAAGGGTTCTTGAAATGAAAAGCGATTTCGTATTTAATTCTGTGCAGGAACTCGACAGGTTTCTTACAGGAGGATAAAATTACCTTCTCTTAAGCCAAACTTCAGGATTCTGGTAATTGCGCTCGTTCCATATTTCGAAATGAAGTATTTTCCCTTCGAGGCTTTCAGTTACTTTACCAATTAATTTACCCGAATTGACTTTCTGCCCTTCTATAACGCTTATATTAGTAACATGTCCGTAAACAGTCCTGAATTCATCTTTATGAGTGACGATAAGTACGCTTCCGTAACCCGGTATCCAGTCTATTGCAGATACTATTCCTTCGGCTACAGCAAATACGTTTTCATTGTTCCCGGCTAATATATCAATTCCGAAATTCAATGTTACGGTATTAAGTTTTTCATTCTTGTTTTCGCCGAAATCGCGTACAATCTTTCCGTAAGAGAGTGGCCAGTTTAATTTCCCTTTCAACGATGCGAAATTCTCAAATGAATCATATTTGAATGTTTCAACATAGCTTTTATCATTATTAAGGCGGTTTTTCAGAGATTTTGTTTTCCTTTCCCTGTCTGCTTCAATTAGTTTTGCAATCCAGTTCTTAATTGTAATTTCAGCCTTCCTTTTCAGTTCAATTTCCTGCACAAGCGACTTTTTATCTTTTCTTAATTTATCCAGCGCTTCTTTTCTATCTTTCTCTTTCTTTTCCAGCGACTCCTGTTCCTGTTTTTTCGTTTCAACAAGCTTTTCTTTTTCAAGAAGCTGATTATTAAGCCTGTATTTCATTTCAAGATTTTTTTTCTTGTTCTCATTTAATGCGGCTAAGGTCTCCCGGTTTTTTTCCGTTATAAAATTGAGATATTTATACCGCAGAAGAGCCTGCTGAATGGATTTTGAATCGAGGATATATTTTATTTCGGAATACCGGCTGTTCTTATAAAGCCAGATAACATACTTCGAATAATTTTCCTTTAATCTATTAATTTCATTTTCAACATTTGCCAGGCCTAATTCCACTTCTCCAATTTCAAGCTGTTTGTCGGCTTCTTCCTGCCCTAATTTATTAATTAGTTTCTTCAGCAGAAGTGACTGTTTAGATATTTTTTCAAGATACTGAACATTATCTTTTTCAAGTCTTGTCTTATTCTTCAAATCCCCTTCCAGTTGGGCAATCTGTTTTCTTAATTCGTCCAGTTCGCTTTTCTTGTCGGTAATTTTCTGCTGGCTTAAGCAGACGCTGAAGAATAATACAAAAACGGGAAACGCTATATATTTTAAATACCTGCCTACCATTTAACTACTTTTACATCATCAGGGACAGTAAAATCTATACTTTCAATGTTTTTATTTACTTCAATATTACGGTATTCTATAATAAGTTTTTGTTTATTTGCTTTATATTCCAGTCCGGTATAGCGTGGTATTGCAATTTCATCAACAGATTTATAATTCTTATATGTTCCGGTTAAAAGTTCTTTGTTAGCGGTTGTGGTAACTTTGTAATCATTGACAGTAAGGTCAGAAGCATTAACGCGGTAAATGCTTTTTTTCCCTCCGAGGGAATCAAGATAAGTAAGTTCAAGAATACCGGCGTTATCTTTAACAATTGAAGGCGTTGAAGAGAGCCGGTCGGAGAAACTCATCGCCCCCGTAAGGGATTCATACAGCTCATCAAAACTTATGTTCATTTTAATAATCTGTTTCAGGATATCATCGGTCGCTTTTCCGGTATGGAGCGTATTATTCATAACATCGTAAAATTTAAAATTTCTTTTTGTAAGAAGCACCTGCGCAAGGTCAATTCCGAAGGGCCCGTAAATAATTATTTTGAGCGAGTCGGGGCGGCGCATAAAGACTTCAAAGTTGCCCGAAAGATTTTCCTCGTTCGAAAACACGCTTAACGAACCTATTCCATAAAAAGTTTTTATTCTTCTTTTATTAGCTTCAATTTTTTTAATCAGTCGTTCGTAAGATGCAGTTTTTTCCTCATAGACAGGTTTGGAAGGCACACAGCCGGCCAAAAATGCAAGAATTATTATACCGAGAACAACTGTAATACTCTTTTCTTTCACTTTGAATCCTTTTCTATTTTTAATTTTATTTTAGCATTTTCAGGTTCAATCTCAAGCGCTTTTTTCCAGTTCTTCAGCGCTTCAGTTTTATTATTCATTTTAGCATATACATCGCCGAGGTGTTCATAAATGGTTACGCTTTTCTCTCCGCAATTTATTGCTTCGGCAATATAATGCAACGCTTTCTCAGTTTCCCCGAGCTTGAAATATATCCATCCGATTGTATCGAGATACGAAGAGTTTTTCGGCTCTTTTTCAACCGCTTTTTTAGCCATTTTCAACGCTTTATTCAAGTCGGTATCCCTCTCTGAAAGAGAATAGGCGTAATTATTTAGTATCTGAGCATCCGTTGAATCAACTGAAATAGCTCTTGTATAAAGCTTATCCGATTGTTCGTAATTCTTCTTATTCTCATATATAAGCCCTGCCATTCCAAGAACCTGCAGATTATTCGGGTCAATATTCAAAGCATGATCGAGGTATTTAAGAGCTGCATCCTCTTCCTTTAACTGATTTAAAGAGTATCCGAGGGCGGATAATACCATCAAATCATTCGGGTTAATAGAAACTGCCTTAAGCAGATAAGGCTTGGCTTCCTTATGTTTATCTATCTGGGCGAAAGACAGCCCGTATAAAAGATTAATCACGAAATTATCGGCAAATAATTTAATCGCTTTTCCCATCTCAACATTGAGAAGGTCGAATTTCCCAAGATCGTAAATAAGGCCGCCGTATCTTGTCCATATATCAACATTCCAGTCTGCAGCATCCGAGGCTTCTTTATAATACTTCAAAGCAAGCGTATCATTTTTACGAGCAAGGTTTATCTCGGCAAGATAGAATTTCACCTGCCAATCAATTGTATCTTTATCAACTGTTTCAAAAATATTTCTTGCGGCATCTGAAGCGAGGGAATCGCTTTGGGCTTTAGCCAAAAAGGCCATTCCAATCTTAATTTTTGTAAGGTAATTCACCTCGGGATTCTGTATAAGCTTCAGATATACATCCTTAGCTTTATCCCATTCTCCTTTTTCTGCAAATATTCCTCCTTTGTACCCAATCAGATTAAAATCATCCGGATAAACTATAAGCAGGTCTTCAACCAGTTTCAGCGCTTTTTCATAATCTTTCGCTTTAATACAGGTTTCAATTAATATTTTCTTTAACGGAAGATCTGAAGGGTTAAGAGCAATAAGGTCTTCTATTGTCCTGATGGTTTCCTGCGAATTACCGAGCCTTTCATTTAACGCGGCCATCTCAAAAAGCACCTCAGGGGTTGGCCCGATAGCTCGGAGAAGTTTCTTATATATTTCAAGAGATTTACTGGGTTTGGATGACTGATAAATTCCAGCAAGATTAAAATTTGCCCTTACATCAAGAGAATCGGACAAAAGTATTTTTTCGTAGCAAACAGCGGCAGAATCTGCGGCTTTGGCAGTTTCATAGATTGAAGCTAAAAGATAAATATATTCCTTATTCGATTTGCCCCCTTCAATCGCTTTAACTGCCGATTGCTTTGCCCAAGCCAATTTATTTAACCGATAATAATCGAGCGCAAGGGAATAATAAATTCCGCTGTTTTTTTGATACTTTAAAGCTTTATTAAATTCCTCAGCCGCCGCATCATATTTTTCCTGTGTATCTAATATCTGCCCATTTATAAAATGCTCCATTGCTGCCGAAGAGCTGTCCTGCATAACCGGATAATCCATTTTTACATTGGATTCTTCTACAATATTTGCCGAACAGGATACTAGAAAAAGCGCAATTACTATAACAAAAGTTTTTTTCATAATTTCCGAAAGATATAAATAAAAAATATCAATTGATGCTTATTTTAACAAGGTCTTTTATTCATTATTAACTAATAAAAGCAGATTTTACCAGATAATAATATTATTTAAATTACAATATGTAAAAATAAAGAATTATTCCGATGATAAAAGACACAATTCAACATTTTGACCTCGCCATTGCATATAAATGGGAGTTTGATGCAGATTTAGTGTACCTGATTGAGAGCATTTTCCAAAGCGGCGGATTAAAGACTTACATAATTACTCCTGAAAATCTTTCCTCCGTTTATGAAAGAATAAAACGCCGGGAGATTAATTTTACTGCGCTGCTGGATAGAGCCTCGGATGAGGATTCTGCATTCGAAGAATTGCCCAGAATTCTCTTCAGGCAGGGAACCTATGTAATTAACCGTTATACTGATTTCGTAAACAAAGTAATTGCTAAAGCCCCGATGCACGAAATTCTTGTAAAAAAGGGTTTCGATGTCCCCCAGACGCTGATTATGAAACCTTTTGATAAAAAATCGGAAGTTAATATTGCTTCAGCCGCAATAGAACGGCTCGGGCAGCCATTTGTTGTAAAACCATCCTATTATTCAGGCGCAGGGGAAGCTGTAAATCTTTTTGCCTATAGTTTAAATGATATTCAGAATACAAGGCTCTTATACAGCGACGATCATTTTCTTGTGCAGGAGAAAATCTATCCGAAATACCTTGATGGAAGACGCGCCTGGTTTAGAGTATTTTATCTGTTCGGCAAAATAATACCGGTATGGTGGGACGATATAACTCACATTTTTACGATAATGTTTCCTGAAGAAATTAAACATTATCGATTAAAAAGACTGCATTTAACAATGAGAAAACTCTCTAAACTTGTTAAACTGGATTACTTCTCGACAGAAATTACTCTTTCTGAAAACAACCGGTTTTACCTGATCGACTATGTTAATGAGCAATGCGATTTCAGATTCCGTTCCAAATTTTATGATGGAGCGCCGGAAGGCATAATAATCGAATTTATATATCAGATGATGGCAAAAGTCCGGGGGCTTCAGAAAAACAATCCTTCCTCAATCGTTTCAAGAATATTAAGATAGCTTTTATACCTTTCAGAGGTTATTTTTCCTGTTTCAACCGCTTTTCTTACCGCACACCCCGGTTCGTGAAAATGAGTACAGTTATTAAATTTGCAGTCATTAATATATTCAGGAAATTCTTTGAAATAGCGCCCCAAGTCTTCTTTTTTCACTCCGTAGGGATCGAACTCTCTTATTCCCGGAGTATCAATTACAAAAGTATTGTCCCCGACGCCGTGCATAATACTTGTAACAGTAGTATGTTTCCCTTTATTGGTTGATAAGCTTACATCCCCTGTCTTCAAATCAAGAGTAGGGAATAACCCATTCAATATAGAAGATTTTCCCACCCCGGATTGCCCGAAGAAAAGGCTTTTCTTCCCAATTACATTATTGCGGAGCCGGTCTATGCTTTCACTTCTGTAAATTGAAGTTATATAAACATTATAGCCAAGTTTAGAATAAATATTTTTAAAATACTGAACGTCTTCTTCGGGCGCTAAATCCATTTTATTGATAACTACATTCACATTTATATACGCGCTCTCTCCTGCAACAATCAGCCTATCGATAAATCTGTTATTAAATGAGGGGTTAATAGCGCTAGCAATAATGTACACCTCATCGATATTGGCCGCAAGAGTCTGTTCCAGCCTTTCGCCTCTTTCTCCCGCCCCTTTCATCCGCGGCGCCTTTCTGGATATGTAATTCACTCTTCCGGCAATATTATTGATTGTGCCTGTATTATCTTTATTCATTTCAAAATTAACTTTATCCCCGACTACGGCAATATCCAGCGTATATAATTTATCTTTTTTCAGATTAAATTCTTTCTGGAAACGCCCCGGCAGGTTACATCTTATAATTTTTTTATCAGCCCGGACATAATAATCTTTACTTTCTATTTTTGTTACAACGCCTTCTATAAAGCCTCCAAAAGTGCACGATAAAAATAGGATGTTTTTTCTATAATACAAAGAGGCCCTATCAAATACTGGATTGGGCGGCTGACATAAAAATATTATAATTTACTTTATTTTATGATTTCCAGATCGGTCTTTTTTTCGATAACATTTCCCGATATTTTATCATTGACAGTAATAATAAGATCATATTTACCCGGTTTGTATTCGCTAAGGTCAAGCTGCATAAATACTTGGGTATTTTCTTCACTTGTCCTGTAATCCGTTGTAAGAGATACTTTCCCCTCTTCTCCCGTCAGAATTGTAGTTAAACCTTTTACCATTTTTTTAAGGCTTATCCCTTCTTCTCCTTTAGGGCGTATAGTTATTATCTGCTCATAGTTACCTTCTTTCTTTTCATCAAGATGAAGGTTATATACCTCATAATAAATAAAGAATTTCTCGTTATTCTTAAATCTGTCGTCCACACTCGGGTAAAAGCTAATATCCCCTCTTTTCATTCCCATAGGAAGTTCTTTATCGAAAAATATCTCGCTTGTAAGCGCTACATCGCTTAATGCCAGCGCTTTTACATCAGGCTGTGGAATTGATATGGTTTTTCTATAGGAGTAATAATTGCTGTCGAGCTTTCTCCTTAAATCAAATGCAAATGAAATCTTTCCCGGTTTTAATCCGAACCCGAGACAATTAACCTTTTTCGGATTATCCGATTTTACGGCGCTCTTTATATTCGGATCCTGAATTGTATCCCTTACCTGAAGTATCGGGTCAAAAAGACTATCGAAGAAAAATGCTCCTATTTCGTGCGTGCCGTCCTTTATTTCATTTACATTTGATGTATCCTTAGTTGGTATTAAATATGCAAAATATAAATCAGTTACACTTTTTCCGGCTTCCTTAAGCCTGTGAAAAATATATATCTTATTCTCGACATTCAATTTGCTGCCGTACAACACCGGTTTATATGATTGCACCTTCTGCCTTTTAAGATCTTCATAATCTTTCAGCGAATTAATTGTTGCACGGGAATTGAGCGTTGATGGAATAGACTTTGTACCAAGCTGCCTGCTATCTGTTGTTTTTCTCCAGATTTCTTCAAATTCATTTGCTGTAATCAGCTTATAATAATTTTTATCGCCGGAGAATGAAAATCCGGGAATATTATTATACTCCCATATTTCAATAAACTGATCCGGCATGGAATTTGGATTTATTACTCCTGTAACACCTTTCGAGTTTCCCCCTCTGAAAGTTATATTCAAAGATGTGTTTTTTATTCCTATACCTCCTAAACCGGCGGTTCCTCTCAAATCATCATCTATTTGCAAATTCTGTTTCATCTTTTGTACCCGTGCAGGTTCTCCGTAACGGATTAATACCTGCCCCCTGTCGCTTTTCCAGCCCACCAGTCCATAATCGGGTACGCTGAAAAATAAATTCGAATAGGCCACCCTGGCATAATGTTCAACCACCCTTTCGTTATATGAGGAGAGATAAAGCGGGTCTGATGCCTGCCACCATTTATCAATAAATGCTTTCTTTTCTTCTTTGGCCATTGTTTTGAACTGATCAGGATATTTCGGTTCAAGCATTTTCTCAACAGAGTTATATGTATAATCCTCTTTTTCCTCTGCATCCATCAGGTTCAACCCCATTTGAAATTCCTTAAATGCCTCATCTATCTTTTTCTTGCGGTAATAATATATCCCTAACTGAAGATGAGCCTCTTTATCCATCGGATAGTATTTAGATATTTTTTCAAGAAATTGTATAGCAATATCCGGCCGGCCTGTTGATTGATACAACTTTGTAATCCCGAATAATCCATCATAATTTAATGAATCAATCTTAAGCCCCCTTGTATAAAGTATCTCAGCGCTGTCGAGTTCTATTTTTACATCATCAGTCAAATCATCTCCTTCAAGATCATAATCAAGATACCAGCGTTCTGTGTCAACCTTTAATGCCCGGTATTTTTCATATTCGGCAAATTTTATTCCGGCTATTTTAAACAACGCTTTAACTTGCAAGGGATTTTCGTCAAATATCTTCCAATATTCTTTCATCCTTACATTTTTGCTCCCGAAATCTTCAAGATAATCGAGATATAAATATCTGTAATCATAACTTTTTTCATCTTTCAACTTTGCTTTTACTACGTAATCATAACCAAGATTGGCAATATAGTTATCGCTGTTTTTGAAATAAATTTTGGCAAGCTGATAGTATGAATCGGCATCCTGATTAAACTTAACCGATTGGGCAAAAAGCTTTTCTGCTTCTTCTTTTTTACCGGAGCGGAGCGCGTCCTTCCCCTGAAGATTCAATTCCGTATATTTCTCCTGTGCAAATAGAGTAATGGGAAATAATATTGCTAATAAGATAATCCTGTAGCTTCTCATCATTAATACCCCCAAATATAGTACCTATACAATATAAACCTTTTACATTATTTTTCAAGGTAATATTTTATCCCTTCAATTCCGGCGCCTGATGAAACTATTGTTTAATTTCGAGCCCTGTCCATTTTTTTCTTTATTACCCGAAATTTTAGCATCGGCGCAATACTAAGGTTGTATCCGCAGAGTCAAATAAGACAGAAGTTTTACAATTTTGTTTTAATTCTAGCCAGGGGATAGATAATTTCTCTTAAGATAATCAGGGGGAAAAAGCTATACAAAGAAGTATAGGCTTAATCCCCCGACCGGATCAAGATAGGAATTTAATTAAAAGTACAACGACACTCCAAATCTTATATTCTCAAGGGAAAGGAACCATCTATATGTGTCGGTTTTTGTCGTATAGTGACTATCGCCGGATACCGAATCCTCCGAATAATCGGAATATTCCCAGGCTTTTCCGCCTCCAAGCTGGCTTTCGGCATAAATAGAAATATTTTCAGTTATTTTTCCTTCAACATTAACGAATAAACCTGCGCCAAGATAATAATCATTATCTTTTCTCGTAACGGTATATGAATTACTAGATGCGCTTCCGGAATAAATTGCCGTCCTTTCTACATCGGAGACTATTTTGCTATGAGAATATTTCAATAAAGGCCCGAATCCGTAATTAATCGAGACCCTGCCGCCTGAATAAAGAGAGAAATACATTTGCGGGAAAATACGGATATAATAACTAAAAGAATCGTAGTTATTATTTTCGTCAACAGAATATGAACTAGATATGCTTTCGGTTTTATTCTCGGTTTTTCCATCAGAGAATGAAAGACTAAAATCCGCTTCAATACGGTACCCTGCATTTGTGCATCCTCCGAACTTATATGCAATCCCATAACCATTGATTAAATAGAAATCCACCCCCTGCCTGTATTTCGGCAGTTCTTTTAACTGTTCTTGTGCGAAAATAGTAGAAATTGAAACGAAAACGAATAAAGCTATCCTCTTAAACATATACTCCTCCATATAATGTTTTTAAATGTAAAAGAACTATTTAATGAATTACTCAGCTTTTAACAATAAACCAGACTAAACAAGAAGCCCCGGCTGAACCGGGGCTGATAAAAAATTATTCGAAAATATACTTAAGCGAAGCCATAATTGTTGTCGATTTCAGATCCTGATAAACCGGAGTAGTTGCAGAATCATAATTATATCCGTAATCTTTCCACCATCCGTAGCAGAAACCGAAATTGAGCTCAAGGTCTTCAAGGGGAAATCCTAAACCGCCGGTTATGAATTTCTTGTCATATTCTGCAGCGTCGCCTTCATAAGGCGATTTAACCATCATGAAACCGGCGCGGAGTTTAAGCCCCAAATCGGCAACAGTATATTCTGCGCCGAAATTATAATTAATAACGCTTCTGTAATTATCTTTAATGCTTGAATTGATCTCGCTTCTTTCAAGCGATGTAAGCCCGTCGGTAAATTCCATCTGAGTATAATCTATATATTTAAAATCAGCGCTTACAAGAAATTTTCCTGCATTATAGGAACCGCCGAAACTAAATTCATAAGGAGTCAGCACCGTATATTCATAGGAAGAAGTGCCAACTGAAGATTCGTAAGTGATATTCTGGAAATCGCCGTATGAACTTAACGTGTAATCCTCTTTAATATTATATCTCTTTGGGAACGCTATGGAAGCTCCGAGGGAAACTTTATCTTTCAGTTTGTATATAAAGCCCAACTGCATATTCCATCCTGAGATGTCCCATATAATAGAATCGTAGTAAGAGAATAAACTGAACCCGATTGTGTTTGCATCGCTCGGATCGGTAAGCGTTGATGAATAATATCCGTAAGGATCCGATTCATAATATTCTCTGTTTCTTTCAAATCTGCCGCTTATAATGTTAATTGTACCGCCGATAAATAAGTTTTTCTGTAATTCAGTGGCAAATGCAATTGACCAGTTATTAATTCCGCCTTCATCAGTTGTTTTACCCTCCTGCTGAAGGTTGCCTTCAAAAATGGTTGCATCTGTAGTAGAGTTAACAGGATAGCTTACTCCCGCTTCATAAGCAAAATCGCTTCTTTTTGAAGTAAGGTCCTGAATCATAGAATTATTATTAAAGTTAAAACCGGTAAATTCAACAATACGGTTGAAATCTTTAATACGGTTATATCCGATTGCGAAGACCATGCTTCCTCTTGTAACAGGCATTTTATATACAATACCTATTTGAGAGAAATTTGTAGCGTCCATGGAATTTTTCTTTGATGTCCCGTAATAAAGAGCATCGTTGCTGAAATTATTATTATATGCAGAAAATGATATTTCAGAGTTTTGGAATAAACCTAATCCGGCAGGATTAAGGAAAATTGAAGAAAAATCATTGCCCACAGTCGATAAAGCATTACCCATTCCAAGTGACTTAGCGCTGGAAAAGATACCCGGTTCACTAAGCCTGAAAGCGTCGTTAGAATTTTGAGCAAACAGAACCACGCCCCAGAAAAGAATAACCATAGTTGTAAAAGCTCTTGTTTTCATAATATCCTCAGTTTAATTATTCAAGATTTATTAACGCCCTCGGCCGCCGCCGCCTCTGCTACTACCGCCGCCGCTTGAAGAAGAAGAACCGCCGCCGCCGGATGAACCTCTTGAACTACTAGGCGCAGAACTTGAACTGCTTCCGCCCCCTCTGTTACTGCTAACGCCGGAAGAACCGCTTGAAGAAGACCTTCCCGCTCTGCTTTCGGAAGAAGAACTGCTGCCGCGCGAATATTCGCGGCTTCCGCTGCGCGATGATGAAGCCGATTGACTGCTCCGGCTTCTGCTTGAGCTGTAATTTCTGTAAACTTTTTCGCCTGAACGCGTCCTGCTCGTTGTTGAAGTCGCTCTGCTTCCCGATTTACTTCCGCTTGCACTTGATGAAACGCTCGATCTTGTTCCTTTGGAAACAGAAGAACCTACGGCAGATGAACCCGTTGTAGTTCTTACACTCGAAGCATTAGTGTATCTTTCGCCGGAATTTCTTCCTGATGCAAATCTTTCACCGTCATTATTTCGTTCTTTATAATACTGATTATGTCCCCAGAGACCGCCGCCGCCCCAATAATTTCCGTAATACTGCGGATAATAATAAGGCCAATTATAAAACGACCATGGATATCCTGTATACCAGTAAGAATCATAATAATACGGGTAATCCCACCACCCATAAGCCCAATAATTGTCCCATCCGTAATCGTAAAAACCTATTCTTCCCGGGTGATATCCCCAGTAGAATCTGCTATAAATCGGACTGTAATAGCGGAACCCTGAATTGCAGCAATCATCATAGTAGCTGTATTCGGCATCTGTAGAATCCTGTACTTCTTCATCGTCCGCGTATTCTTCGTTATCATACTGTTCGTTATCCTGAATTCTGTCTTTATACCTGTCATATTTTGCATAACGGTCAGGAACTATGAATTGAGTATAGCATCCGGTTAAAAAGACCGAAATTGCTATAAAAACTAAAAAAATGCTTATCCGTTTCATAAATTCACCTATATGATTTAATATTAATATTCAAATAGTATGCCTGGTTAAATGTACATAATTCATTCTAAAAACGAAATGCAAAAACAGGGTATGTATAGAATAATATACGGTATGTCTATGAAATACTACAAAAAACAGGGAAAAAATCAAAAAATAGTCTTAAGATATTCAATAAATATTCCCCTATCGGCGCTTTCGCCTGCAATAGTTTTGTTATGAAGAAGGTCTCTTAGATCAAGTCCGATAGTAAATCCTTCACCTGCGGAATAATGCAGGCCCATACTTAAATAGCCGGCGCCGTTTCCAATTGCCCCTGCTGTATTGTCGTTAAAAGCTACGTTATATTCCATCAGCAGCGAAACTTTTGAGCCTATAGTTTTTTCAACGCCGAATGCAATATTAAGATCTTTATCACCGTCTTCTCTCTCAAGAGAATAATTCATAATGCCGTGCAGGCCGAGGTAACCGAGCAATTCAAAATTCTTTGAAACAGCAGCATAAAAACCGGGGGATTTAATTTCGTACCTGTCAAGATCGTTAAGATATCTTCCTTTCCCCTGCGAGTCGAAACCCAAAGCTACGGCGGGAATAACCAATGTTTCATCCAACACCCTCACCTTTACATTTATACCGGGTAATTTGTACCAATTAATTGATCCGGTTCCTATAATATTTTCACCGCCGTATGAAATTCCGAAACTGAAATTCTGGAAAATGCCGACTTCAACTTTTGTCATTACCGAACCATAAGGCAAAAGCCCCATCGATACGGCAGTCTGCCCTTTCTGGAGCATTCCGGCTGTGGGAAAATCAATCAGATTCCTGTATTCATATTTTGCATCCGAACCGCTTGTGCCCTGACAAAAATAAACGGATGAAAAAAACAGAATCAAAAATGACGTATATTTAACAGCTTTCATTCAACCCTCATACTGATTTAATTGGCGTTTATTTTTCTGAAACCGGTTCCTTCTTTTCCATCTTCGAGCTGGATGCCAAGTTTCAGAAGTTTATCCCTTATTTCATCCGCCATTTTATAATTTTTTTGTACTTTAAGTTCTTTTCTTAATTCAATTAGTAAATTTATTAAATTGTTTTCTAATTTAACATCGTAATTAAGTTCCTTTTCATTTAAGATTCCGAGGACATTGCCGGCTGTAAGCTCGAGGAATTTTTTAACGCCGTTTAAAAAAACTTTTCCGGCCGACTTATCTTCAGCAATTTTTTTATTTACGGATTTTACAAAATTAAAAATAACTGCAACAGCCTGGGGAGTATTAAAATCATCATCCATCGCCGATTCAAACTCCTTATAAAACGGTTCAAAATCAAATCCGTCATTCGTCTCGGCAATAGAATTTAGCTCATTAGAACATTTATTATAAAGCGTTTGAATTTTTTCAAGTCCGTTCTGAGCAGAATATAATAATTCATCGCTGAAGTTCAATTGCGCGGCATAATGAGCCTGGCAAAAGAAAAAACGGATTACCTCCCCATGAAATTTTTTAACAACATCTCTTACTGTAAAGAAATTGCCGAGAGATTTCGACATTTTTTCATTCTGAAAATTCAGGAACCCGAAATGAATCCAGTACTTAACAAACTCCTGCCCGTTTGCCGCTTCGCTTTGGGCAATTTCATTTTCATGATGAGGGAAAATCAAGTCGCTTCCGCCTCCATGAATATCAATTGTTTTTCCAAGATGCTTGGTGCTCATAGCAGAACATTCAATATGCCATCCCGGCCTTCCTTTGCCCCAGGGGCTATCCCAGAAAGGTTCCCCTTCTTTAGCTTTTTTCCACAATGCGAAATCCAGAGGGTTTTGTTTTTCTTCATTAATTTCAACGCGGGCTCCGGCTTCAAGTTCATCAATATTTTTTCCGCTCAATTTGCCGTATGATGAGAACTTCTTTACATTATAGAAAATATTTCCGTCGACATTATACGCATATCCGTTTTCAACCATAGAATTAATCAACTCTATAATTTCGGGCATATGTTCGGTCGCTTTAGGATTAAGAGATGCTTTTTGAATTTTTAATTTTTGAATATCCTCGAAAAACGCCTCAATATATTTCGCCGCTACTTCATTTGATGTAATCTTTTCTTCAATCGATTTTTTAATGATTTTATCATCGACATCGGTCAGATTCATAACAAATTTAACTTTATAATTTTTGTACTCAAGATATCTTCTTATAATATCGGCCATAACAAAAGTGCGTCCGTTGCCTATGTGAAAATAATCGTAAACCGTGGGCCCGCAGATATACATCCGGACTTTCCCCTCTTCAATAGGCTCAAAATTCTCTTTTTTCCGGCTCATTGTGTTGTAAATTAGCATCTAAACTCCTCTTTTCATCATTCGATAATACAATAATTTTCAGATAATGCAAAAATACGAAGGAAAAACCGCAGAAAAAAAATTTTTATTATTTCGACCAAAAGACTTTATTATCTAAATATTTCTTTTTATATTGACTTAAAGAGAATCTTTGTTCTTAAATAAAAAGACTAATTAATTCAAAAAAGGAGGTAGGTTTATGATTCGTAAATTTACTTTGTTAATTCTTCTCCTGATCACATATACCGGTATAAATCTCGCACAGACTACAAAATTGACCATCACTCCGTACGGAGTTTCGCGTCTTATGGTAGCCGACGCAGTAAAAGCTGATACCGGAACAATTTTTAAATATCCTTACTCAGGTTTACAGAACGTAGGCCTCGGAACCAGGGTATATCTGAAAGTAGCTTCAACCGGAATGAAACTCAGCAGTCCGGCTATGGGCTCTGTAGCAATACCCTCTACTTCGGGAGGCGCTACAAAGATTTTCGGCTCTAAGTTGAAATTGAACGACTCAACGTACATCTTTACTTTTACCCCTGATGTGCTTGGAAGCTATACAATCAAAGTTACCGACGGTTCTTATTCAACCTCAATTACATTCAACTCAGCTAAATATCTTGGCGTTACAAATAACGGAAGCGAATCTGTTAACTGCGTAAGCTGCCACCCTACTTATTATTCGAATTGGCAGGCAACCGGACACGCTGATTATTTCGAGAGAGCTTTGAATGGAGAGATTAGCTCTTATTATTCCTCATCCTGCATAGGATGCCATACAACCGGTTATGATAATAATACGACTGCAAAAAATGACGGGTTTGACGACTTTACTTTCACTTTCCCGACTACTCTGACCGCAGGCGTTTACACCACAATGACAACACAATACCCCGATGCAATGAAGCGGGCTAATATTCAATGCGAAGCCTGCCATGGGCCGGGAAGCGGACATTACGGCGGTGTTACAAACTATAGAATGCAGGCATCTTACAGCGAATCTGTCTGCAATACCTGCCACGATAACAGCACTTATTACTATCAGGGGGAACAGTTTGCAATTTCGGGACATGCAAATCCGGTTGACGAATCAGGCAATGCCAGCTGCGCAAAATGCCACCAGGGAAAAGGTTTTGCACAGGTTACAGCAGGTATAGCAACTTCCGATCCATATTTCGATTTAACATACAGCAATATAAGCTGCGCATCGTGCCACGATCCTCATAACAGCACAAATCAATATCAGTTAAGAACAGTTACCGCAACCGCAACCGATAATGCAACGGCTATATCTTCGGGCGGTTTGGGAAGAATCTGTATGAACTGCCATAAAGCAAGAACAGTTGCAAGCGATACCTATGTTGCCTCTACTTCATTCACCCGTTTCGGGCCTCACCATTCGCCGGCAACTGAACTTTATTTCGGAACAAATTTCTACACTTTCGGCAAAACTTTCCCAAGTACAAAACATTCCGAAGTTTTGGAAAATGCCTGCGTAACATGCCATATGGGCTCTACAGATCTTGGATCAAATGGGCGTCCTAAATTAATGGGAAACCATACATTCCAGATGAACTCACCAAGCGGCGAAAGCAATATGACTGCCTGCTCACCATGTCATGGATATTCACTAGGCGCAAAATTCTCCGAAGTTGGATACTACTATGGAACTTCGAATGGCGATTATGACGGAGACGGCGTTGCAGATCCTTTCATGACCGAAGTTGATAACTATGTAAAGAAAATATTTGCTCTCTTGCCTGCCGGAACGCCTGTCGGGGCGGCAATTTTAAGCACAAGGCCGACATCATCATGGACTACCGTTCAGAAACAGGTGCTCTTTGATCTTTATATGATTCTTGAAGATAAGAGTTACGGTATGCATAATCCTAAATTCACAGTACTGCTGCTTAACGAATGCTACCGTCAGCTTGGCGGAACGCCTGTTGCAGTTGAAGAGGAAGAAACAACTGTTCCGAAGGAATATACGCTCTATCAGAACTATCCTAATCCATTTAACCCGGCTACAAACATTAAATTCAATCTTCCGAAAGAATCTAAAGTCAGGCTGACAATTTATGATGCGATCGGAAAAGAAATTACTGTTCTAGTTGACGGGAAACTAAGCGCCGGTTCTCATACAGTAACATGGAATGCTTCAAACCTTGCTTCCGGCGTTTATTTCTGCAGAATTGAAGCTGATAACTTCAAAATGACAAATAAAATGCTTTTCATGAAATAGAATAATTTATTATCTATAAAAGCCCTCGCATCCTTTTGTGAGGGTTTTTTATTTTAAAACCCCCCTCCATTTTCACTAATTTTAATATATTTCAGGAAAATATTTGAGATAATATGAGACTTGAAAAAGATTCACTAGGTGAAATGGAAATTCCGGATGATGCTATATACGGAATTCATACTTTGCGCAGTTTAGTTAATTTCCCTTTATCTTCCGAACTGACTCACCCCTATTTAATAAAGGCATTTCTTCTGGTTAAACTTGCCGCCGCCGAAACAAATTATAAATGCGGGCTATTATTCAAAGAGAAATATAATGCCATTCATGAAGCAATAGAAAATTTACTTGAAGAAACCGAATCGGCAATAGAAAGAAAATCTGACACTATTTATAAAAAAATTCTTGTTGATCCTTATCAGGGGGGCGCAGGAACCTCTCTTAATATGAATATTAATGAGGTAATTGCAAACACCGGTTTACTTATAATGGGAAAAGAACCCGGCGATTATGCATCTCTTCATCCTCTTGACGATGTAAACCTCAGCCAGTCAACCAACGATACTTTCCCAACAGCTTTAAGAATCGCATCAATCTACCTTATCAGGGAACTTTCTGATTCTTTTGCAATTCTCCAAAACAGCCTTCAACAGAAAGAAATTGAATTTAGAAACGTATTAAAACTCGGCAGAACTCAATTTCAGGACGCAGTGCCTATTACTCTCGGCCAGGAATTCGGAGCTTACGCGCAGGCTATTGCACGAGACCGTTGGCGCCTTTACAATGCTGAAGAGAGGCTCCGATCGGTTAACCTCGGCGGCACTGCGGTAGGCAATTCAGTTTCAGCCACAAAAGAGTATGTGCTTAATGTTACGGGAATCCTGAAAAAAATAACAAAACTTCCTATTGCTAAAAATGAAGATCTGATTGATGCAACACAGAATTTTGATATATTCGTAGAAGTGCATGGAATCGTTAAAGCCGGAGCTGTTTCAATAATAAAGATATGCAATGACTTAAGATTTCTTTCCAGCGGGCCTATGGGGGGCATTGGCGAAGTATCGCTTCCGCCGAAACAGGCGGGCTCAAGCATTATGCCGGGGAAAGTGAACCCTGTAATTCTCGAAAGCGCAATACAGATTTCAGAACTCATCAAAGGGCATGACGTAATAATAACAAATATAGCGGGAAGCGGAAATCTTGAACTGAACGCGTTTGTCCCCCTATTAGCTCAGACATTCCTTAAATCGTTTTCAGTTCTGCGCGATTCGAATACAAACCTTGCACGCAACTGCATAGACGGCATACAGGCAAATGAAGAAAGATGCCGCGAGAACCTCATCAGTTCTTCTGCAATAGCAGCCTCGCTTATTACAACATTCGGATATGACGCAATCTCGGACCTTGTCAATTACGCTCAGGAAAACAAAATTCCATTTGTTAAAGCTTTGATGAAAAGTAAACTTTTGGATGAGAAAGAACTGTTATTAATACTATCAAAAGAAATGGGCATTAAAATTGAATAAAACTCCTCAATCCGAAAGAAAACATATTGTATTTACCGGCAGGCGAAACGCCGGTAAATCCTCCCTCTTAAACAGATTCTTAGGACAGGAACTTTCAATTGTAAGCGATACTCCCGGCACTACCACAGACCCGGTTAAGAAAGCAATGGAACTGCTCCCTTTCGGCCCGGTCGTCCTTGTAGATACCGCCGGAATTGACGACGTTGGAGACCTCGGCCAAAAAAGAATAAGTAAAACTATGAAAGCAATTTCGGAAGCTGATTTTGCCATTGTTGTCCTGGATTCTCAAACCGGATTGGATGATTGCGAAAGGGATTTATTCAGTCATTTAGAAAAAATGGAAATCCCTTTTATTACGGTAATAAATAAAACCGACCTGGACGTAAACAACAGTTTAATAGCAGAATTAAATTTCAGAAAGATAGATTTTATTTCTCTTTCCTGCGCCGGCGGAGAAGGAATAAACGAATTAAAGGAAAAAGCCGCTGTATTAATTCCAGCTGAAGATGAGATGCCTCTTGTAGGAGACCTTATAAAACAGCACGATATAATAGTTCTTGTTGTGCCGATAGATCTCGGGGCTCCTAAAGGAAGGCTTATTATGCCTCAGGTGCAGACTATAAGAGAATCTCTCGATGAAGACGCAATAGTAATTGTGGCAAAAGATAAAGAATTAAGAGCGGCGCTTTCAAAATTGAACACGCCTCCTAAAATTGTGGTTACCGACAGCCAGGCGGTGATGCGCGTTACAGCCGATGTGCCCGATGAAATTCCATTAACCACATTTTCAATTCTCATGGCCCGTTACAAAGGAGACCTCGTTGAATATGTAAAAGGAATAAAAAGGATTGAAGAACTGGAGGATGGCGACAGAATCCTTATTGCAGAAGCATGTTCGCACCATGCGCAGGAAGACGATATCGGCAAAATAAAAATTCCCCGCTGGCTTAGGCTTCATACAAAAAAAGATATCCAAATAGATATATGCAGCGGGAATGATTATCCTGAGAACTTACCCGATTACAAACTGATTATTCACTGCGGCGGATGCATGCTTACAAGAAGAACAATGCAGACAAGAATTAAACAAGCCCGGTTTGCAGGCGTTCCCCTTGTAAATTACGGAGTCGCCATTTCTTATATGCATGGGGCTATGCCAAGAGCTATTGAACCTTTCAGCGAAGCGTTGCTTGAATGGAATAAATTAAGATAGTATTCCGGCAATTTAATTCATAGCGGCTTTTTTAAGGCATTTTTCAATAGCCGATTTGAACAAGTTAAGATTAACAGGTTTCTGGAAGATATATTCAACTCCCATCTCTTTGTATTCTTCTTCAACAAGCTCGTTTATATCGCTGCTTAGAATCAGAACGGGAGGTTTCAATTTTATATCGGAAAGGCTCAGTTGTTTAACCAGTTCATAACCTCCCATAACAGGCATTTTATGATCGCTGATAACAATAGCGGGAGAGCTCACTCTGATAATGTCCAAAGCTTCTTTTCCATTTCCGGCTTCGGTTACAGTATAACCGGGTATAAGGTTTTTCAAAAGTTTCGAATAGAGCACTCTGTCGGTTTTCATATCATCGACAAGCAGAATATTTGTAGATGAAATAGGTATCGAAAAGAATATTTCAGTTCCAAGCCCGAAATCGCTTTGCACCCATATATCTCCGCCATGTTTCTGCACAATGTCATAGACAAGCGAAAGGCCGAGCCCTGTTCCTTTTTCCCCTCCGGTTCCGGGAGTTGTATATTTTGCATCGACTTTAAAAAGCTTCGGAAGGTCTGCTTCTTTTATTCCTACTCCATTATCTTTAACCGAGAATTGAACCTGTCTTTTTTCAATTGAAGGGAAGACATGAACAGAAATAGTGCCTCCGTTCCTCGTAAATTTTACCGCGTTTGAGATAAGATTGTTAAATACCTGAAGGAGAAGGTTTTCATCGGCATGTACAAAATACCCTGCGGTTTCATCGTAAAGCAGATTTAAGTTTTTGCTTATTGCGAGCCCCGCCTGCATCTGAATTGCCCTTCTTATTACCGCCGAGGCATTTATTCTTTCAGGTTCAAATTTCATCCGGCCTGTCTGAAGCCGCGTCCAGTCCAGCAGTGAATTTACAAGAGCAAGCATACTCTTTGAGGAATCCTGTATAAAGGTAATATATTCTCTCTGTTTTTCAGGCGTCATCGATTCATCATTAAGGAGAATATCGGTAAAACCGAGAATTGAGCTGAAAGGCGTTCTTAAATCGTGCGATATTATCGAAAGAAAACGGTCTTTTGTTTCGTTAAGCTGTTTAAGCGATTCCGCCGATTTCTTCAATTCATCCTCGGCATGTTTCTGAATTGTAGTATCCCCTACCAAGCCGAATATTTTCAGAACGTCCCCTTTTTCTCCCCTTATAAGATTGATCTTATTCCTGATCCAGATAATATTACCGAGACTGTTTAAAATCCTGTATTCAATTTCAAGCGTATTGCGCGAGCTGTCTTTATAAAACCGTTTTAGTCTGGATATGACTTCCTTCAAATCGTCAGGATGTATAATCCTATGCCAAAGCAGAGGGTTGGAAATAAATTTATCGCTTGAATAACCTGTAATTTTATCGATTGCAGAAGTATAAAAAACAGAATATTTGTTATTATTGGTTCTCTCGGCAGTCCATACAGCTTCATCAATATTTTCAGTGATGCTTCGGTATTTTTCCTCCGATTCTCTTATTGCATTCTGCGCGGCCATCATTTCGGTGATATCGCGCGAGACCCAGAGAATGAAAATATTTCCTTCAATTTTATAGGAACTTACCGAATTGGAAAGATAAAATTTCGAGCCGTCTTTTCGTAATCCTAAGCATTGGTATAAAGCAGGCGCTTCAAGCTCTTTCTCGCGGGCTTCAACATAATTCTTAATCCTGTCATAATCCTCTTCGGCTACAATATCAAGAAGGTTCTTATCAATAAGTTCCGAAGTTAGATAACCGAACATCCCGGCAAACGAATCATTCAATAGTATTAATTTCCGGTTAAATATTAAACCGAGCCCGTCTTTCGAGGCTTCAAAAACAGAACGTATTAAAAGCAGGTCTCTTTCTGCTTCTTTTTTCTGCGTTATATCGGTCAGAATTGCATTATAATAGAGCGGTTCATTATTAAAGTTCAGCACCGAATTGAAACGTACGGAAGCGATAATTTTTTTCCGGTTTTTCGTAATCATCGGCATTTCAATGGAATCTTCTTTCCGGGCGCTCCATATTTTAAGTTTCAATCCTGTTTTCTGAAGAAAGTTTTCATCAATAAAATCTTTAAACTCAGCTTTTATAAGGTCGTCCTTGGTGCATTCAAGCTTTTTTAAGAACTCGGGATTAGCATAAGTTATTTTTCCATTTAAATCGAGCGTACAAATAAATTCGTGCGCATTTGTTACAATATTTCTAAACCGCTCTTCGGAACGCCTTAATTCCCTTTCGGAATACGCGCGTTCGGTAACGTCGGAACACAACAAAACAAAACTTGAGTCTTCAACATCCTCTATATATTTTATCCTTACATCGTAAATCCTGAGCTGGCTCGAACGCTCCCCTCTTATTTCCCCTTCCCAGCTTTTATTCTTTATTATTTCTTCTTTTAATTTATCAAAATAGCTTTCTGTAATAGCCGGCAGAACTTTGCCGATAAATTTTCCGAAAATTTCGCTTTTCGAAAATCTGAATATTTCCTGCGCTCTTTCGTTCCAATATGTAATCTTCCCGTCTATATCAATTCCTACAACTGCGTCAACAATCCGGGAGGTCATAAGAAAATAATTCTTAAATTCCGATAGCTCTGCCGGATTTATCAGCGATTCAGGAAGTTCTATTTTAAATTCATCAATGGAAAGCAGATAAAGTTTTTGATCGTTCAATAAATACGGAGTGATAACAGATTTAAGAATAATATTCTGCCCTGCATACTCAAAACTGTAATTCCTTTCATCGGAAGAACGGTAAGCAATAACCTGATGAAACTGTTTTAAAATATCGAATCCGCTTTTCTGATCGAATAAAGCGCCGATTGTTTTAGCCTCAGAATAAAAAATACTCTTCATAAAAGAAGCTTTGTCGCTGCATAAGCTGTAGATAATATTTCCAGCCGAATCGAGCAGAGCGAATAGATGCGAAACAGGCGAAAAAGCAGCGGCAATCTCTCTTGAAGAAGGAAACGGTTCGGCAGCCGCCGGTATATCTCCTTTTATATCCTCAAGAAGTAAAAGCCCTCCTTTAAATTCATCCTCATCAAAGATTGGAGCGCCTTTCAGCAGAACGACTATGTTTTCTCCTTTTATTGTTTTTGAAACAGATAATTGCTTCTCGAAATAATTTCCCTTTTTTACTGTTTCAATTTCTTTTTTAAAGTCTCCTTTTTCAAAAACTTCTTCCGAAAAAACACTGTTGCCCACCAGTAAATCAGGAACATTTTTCCTGACCCCTTCAAAGCGGAAAAAATTATTATTTACCGCGGTTATTATACATTTCGAGTCAAATAATAGTATTCCGATAGGTGCGCTGTCTAAGATGTTAAAAAAGAACTGCTCGTCCATTTTGCTCTGTATTTTGTCTAACTTGTATTCAAAAATAATGAAAGAAATAATGAAATACCCGACTTAATTAAGCCTTTGGCAATCAAATATTAGCCTTAACCGCGCCGGGTTCCTCTTCATATCCTTTTTTTTGCAATACATTTATTGTTTTTATTATTGTACTTTTTAACGAGTGAACACCATACAGCCTCTTCTTTTCTGCAGGCTCCTGAAGAATCGGGCGGGGCAAAACGGGAATATCCACAGGTATAATTGCAGTATTCAGCCGCAGATGAGACAGTTAATTTAAATTTATGACTGTTTTTTTTCATAAATTTGAACCCTGTATATGTTAATAATATCAAACTTTACTATTTTTAACAATAATTATTTGAGGATATTTTGGATAAGATAAAATTTATAAATGATTCATTAAAGGAAAGTTCGGAAGTTAAATTAAAAATTATTCAGGAATGCAGCAATGAAATAATAGCCGCTGCCGATACAATATGCAAAGCTTATAAAAGCAATAAAAAAGTACTCTTTTGCGGCAACGGCGGGAGCGCAGCCGACTGCCAGCACTTAGCGACTGAATTTATGATAAGACTTAGTCATCATATTAACCGTCCCGCGCTTCCGGCAATTTCTCTTACTACCGATTCTTCAAACCTTACGGCGGGCGGAAATGACATTGGGTTTGAAAATGTTTTTGCGCGCAGCATTGAAGGACTGGGGAACGAAGGGGACATTTTAATCGCAATTTCTACAAGCGGCAATTCCTCTAATATTATCAAAGCTGTTGAAACAGCAAAATCGAAAAAAATGATTACTATTGCATTCCTCGGCGGTTCCGGGGGCAAACTGAAGAATATTGCCGGACTTACGGTTACAATCCCCTCCTCAAATACTCAGCGCATTCAGGAAGGGCATATTACCATCGGCCACATAATCTGCGAAATTGTTGAAACTGAGTTATACGGGGAATAATTGTATCTTCCCGCTCATTCTGCATAAAAATTCATTTTTTTTTTCAACTTGAATTTTATCATTGCATCCGCTTGTTTTATTTCTTACAAAAAAATAGGATATTAATTTAAATGAACATCCCTCTGGTTATTGCACAAGAATTATCCGTTCAGGAAAAACAGGTTCTTTCAGTAATAGAATTATTCAGCGAAGGAGCTACAATTCCTTTTATAGCCCGTTACCGCAAAGAAAGGACAGGCGGGCTTGACGAAGACTATTTAAGAAATATTGAAGATAGGCTTCAATATTTAACCCTTCTTGAAGAAAGGAAAGCCACTGTTCTAAAAAGTATTGAAGAACAGGGAAAGCTTACAGATGAACTAAAGGGAAAAATCATATCCGCAATTAAGCTTCAGGAAGTTGAAGACCTGTATCTTCCCTATAAACCGAAAAGGAAAACCAGAGGCACTGTCGCCAAAGCAAAGGGCCTTGAGCCTTTAGCCTTATTTATAATTGATAATCCTCTTTTCAAAGGCAATTTTGAAGAAATATTAGCGCAGTATATCAATCACGAACTCGGCGTTAATTCGATTGATGAAGCACGGCAGGGTGCGATGGATATAATTGCCGAAATGATAAGTGAAACAGCAGAAATCAGGCAGGCTGTTAGGGAATTTCTGTTCGATAATGCTTTAATTGCATCGGAGAAAGCGAACACTAAAAAAGAAGACCTGCCCCCGAACAGAAAAGACGTTTACGAGGTTTACCATTCCTTCAGCATTCCGGTAAATAAAATAAAACCGTATCAGCTTCTTGCAATTGACCGGGGAGAAGAGGAAAAGTTTTTAAAAGTATCTTTAAGTTTCGATAAACCGGAAATAACAAAAGAAATTTATAAAAAATACCTTCCTTACAATCAAACTGTTTTTGAAGAGCTGCTTATGGAAACGGTTGACGACTCTTTTACGCGGCTCATTTACCCTTCAATTGAAAGGGAAATAAGAAAACTCCTTACTGAAACCGCCGATATACATGCAATTGAAATTTTTGCCGCTAATTTAAGGCAGCTTCTGCTCCAGCCCCCTATAAGCGGAAAGATGATAATGGGAATTGATCCCGGCTTTGTAAGCGGTAGTAAAATTGCAGTAATCGATTCAACCGGGAAATATATAGACGGTATGACTATTTACCCCCATCCGCCTCAGAACAGAAAAGAGCAGGCTGAAAGAATACTACTCGAAATGATTAATAAACACGGCGTAAATATTGTTGCAATCGGCAATGGAACTGCAAGCCGCGAAACTGAACAGCTTATTGCCGATTTGATTAATGATAATAAATTAAAATGCCATTACCTTATTGTAAATGAAGCCGGAGCTTCGGTATATTCCGCAAGCGAAGTGGCAAGAACTGAATTCCCTGATCTTGAAGCAAGCCAGAGAGGAAATATTTCAATTGCCAGAAGAGTGCTGGATCCATTAGCGGAGCTTGTTAAAATTGATCCGAAATCAATCGGGGTAGGCCTTTATCAGCACGATGTCGATCAGAAGCTGCTTTCAAAGAAACTCGATGATGTTGTAGTAAGCTGCGTTAACTATGTCGGCGTCGATTTGAATACCGCGTCGGTTCCGCTGCTTACTTACGTATCGGGGCTGAATAAAAGAATTGCCGGGAATATAGTTAAATACAGGGACAAAGCAGGTAAGTTTGCAAACAGAGAGCAATTATTTGAAGTTACCGGAATGGGAGCAAAAGTATTTGAACAGTGCGCAGGTTTTTTAAAGATTGCCGGCGGCAGTAATCCGTTTGATAATACTTTTATTCATCCCGAATCATATAAAGCGGTTGAAAAGCTTTTGGGGCTTTGCAAACTTTCTACAATGCATGTAACCGAACACGGCAATCTCGTTGAATTGTTTGTTAAAACGCAAGGGGTTAAAAAGGCTGCCGGCGAAATAGGGATTGGGGAACCTACTCTTTTAGACATTATCGAAAATTTGAAAAAGCCGGGGCGCGATCCGAGAGAAGATGCGCCTAAACCGATTCTGAGAAGCGATGTGCTGAAAATGGAAGACCTGCAGACAGGTATGAAACTTAAAGGGACTGTAAGGAATATTGTCGATTTCGGTGCATTTGTTGATATTGGAGTAAAACAGGATGGATTGCTGCACATCTCTCAGATTGCAAATAAATACATAAAAAATCCTCTTGATATCCTTAAAGTCGGAGACATTATTGATATTACGGTAATAGGAATTGATATAGAAAAAGGAAGAATTTCACTTAGTATGAAAGGAAATTGATTCGAGTTAGTAAGGATTCAGAATTAAAATCTTTCTAAAATCTAAATTTTTAAGATTATTCATTTAAAATTACTTTTATTTACCGATAATAATCAGTCTGATGGCTTTTATATTGTAAGTTAAAAACATATACAATATATTTTTTCTATTTTAATCGATATAATGGATAAAAATTTCAGCAAAATATTATCGAAAAGAAACTCTTTCTTCAAGATTATTATTCTATTCTTAATTATTTCCTCTTCTTCTAACGCTCAAGAATTAAGATTCAAGAATTTATCTGTTGCAGATGGACTTTCGAACAATTCCATAACTGCCATCTGCCAGGATAACTTCGGGTTTATATGGATTGGAACTTCTGACGGATTAAACAAATTTGACGGTAATAAATTTACAGTTTACAGGAATACGTCCGGCGATTCAACCTCTCTTTCCGATAATTATATACTTTCCCTATGTGAAGATAAAGATGGATATTTATGGATAGGAACCGATAAAGGCGGATTGAACAGATTCGATCCGAAAACCGAAACTTTCCGCCATTATACTTCCGATATTAAAAATCCTAATTCTATTTGCAACAACTCAATTAACTATATAATTGAAGATAAGATGGGCAATATATGGATAGCGACAAAACATGGATTGAGCGAACTTCCCGCACATCAGAAGATGAAAGAATGCCCTGATTTTATAAGTTTTACAAAAAAAGGGAACGGTGAAAATGCTCTTACCGATCTGACAATATATTCTATGTTATGCGATTCTAAAGGTTCTTTATGGCTAAGTTATTCCGACGGATATGGCGTTGATAAGCTGGATATCACCGGTAATAAATCCCCCTTCTTCAAAAAGATAAATTTCAGAAAAGATTCACCGAACAGTATTTCGGGAAATTGGATACTATTTGTTTTTGAGGATTCAAAGGGAAGGTTCTGGATTTCATCCTGGGCTACCGGGCTAATAAAATATGAGCCTTCAATTAATAAATTCACCCGATATAAAAATGATCTTAAAGATAATAAGACTCTCGCCGGCAACAATGTGGAAATGGCAGCAGAGGATAATCTAGGCAACATCTGGATTGCGACTTATGATGGAGGATTAAATAAATATATTGAAGCTTCCGGTTCCCGGAATGAGTATTTTGCACATTATAAATACGATACAAACAACCCGCTGAGCCTTCCGAACAACAAAATAACAATCCTTTTCAAAGATAAAGCCGGAATGATATGGGTCGGAACTTCAGGCCATGGCGTTTCCCGTTTTAATCCAAATTCCCGTTTTAAAAATATTCTGTTAAATGAACCGGATTCAGAAGAAGATATTCCCTCTGCAATAACAAAAACTTCCGATGGTAACTTGTGGGTGGGCACTTCCAAAGGGACATTGTTCCGGTTTAACAAAAAAGGTGAAAAGGAATGGAAATATAAAATCAGAAGGGATGAACCGCTCAATGCGCACATTCCTTTTATACCTTCCCTTTTCGAAGATGAAGAAAAGAACCTATGGATTTCCGCTTCATGCAGAGGAATCTTTTATATACCTGCAAACTCCGTCTCTTCTCCGCAGCCCCGTTTGGTTCATATTGAAACATCCGGGCAAGGCTTTGACATTATATTAAAAAATGGATTCACCTTTATAAAAGAAGATGCCAATAAAAATATGATAATAGGAACGAATTCAGAAATCGGTATGTTGTTTCTCTCAAGGAAAAATAAACTGAAAAAGAATTTTGTTTTTGAAAGACTGAACAAAGGTAAATATGCATGGGAAATAGAAAGAGATAGTAATGATTATTGGATCGGAGCATGGTCGCACGGCGCAACCAAGTTCAGCGGAAAAGATTTTTCAGTTCTTAAGCATTTCGGCTATGTTAAAGGAAATTCTTTTAATAACCTAAGTATTCCCGGATATGATGTATATACATTGTTAAAAGCTAATGACGGAAATATATGGATGGGTACTCTTAATTCGTTAACCCGATACACCCCCGGCAACGATACTCTTACCCATTACAGATATAAAGACGGGCTTGCAAATGAATCTGTGTTTGGAATTCTTGAAGACGATTACAAAAACCTTTGGATAAGCACTGCAAACGGGCTTTCCAAGCTGGATCTGAGAACAGAATTATTCACTAACTTTTTTAAAGAAGACGGACTTTTAGCTAACGAGTTTGCGCCTTTTGCTTATTATAAAGATAAAAGCGGGCAATTATATTTCGGTGGAATTAATGGTTTAACCGTAATCGACCCCAAAACTGATTTAATATCCACTGAATTTCCCGGTTTACATATTACAGGTCTTTATATTCTAAATCAGGAACAGCAGAATAAAAATCTTATAAAAGAAGGAATTATACCTCAATCATTTCCTTTCTCCAATGAGATTACCCTCCCTTATGATAAAAATGCAATAACAATAGAGTTTTCCGCGCTCGATTATATTTCCCCTCAGAAAATTAAATACATGTACAAACTTGAAGGATACAATGAGGATTGGGTGACAATCCGCCCACCCCTTCATTCGGTCAGTTTTATGAATCTTGATCCTGATGATTATACATTAAAAATAAGGTCTACCAACAGAGACGGTATATGGAACTCACAATATAAAATAATTCAACTCCACATTACTCCCCCCTTCTGGAACCGTTTATGGTTCAAAGTGTTTGCTGTTTTATTCATTGCCGGAATGGCTCTTCTGTTCCATGAAATAAGAGTCAGAGCCGGCATAAAACGGCAGAATGAACTTCAACAGTTAGTTGACCAGCAGACACTGGCATTAAGAGAAAGGAATGCCGACCTTGAATCGTTCTCATACTCTGTTTCTCACGATTTACGAGCGCCTTTAAGAAGCATTTTCAGCTTTTCACAGATTATAAAAGAAGATTTTGATAAACAGCTTCCGGCAGAAGCTAAACAGTATTTTACTAAAATTACCAATGCCGCTTATAATATGACGGCTTTGATTGACGGCATATTAAAATTTTCGCAGGTTGCGCGCTCTGAATTAAACAAGAAAAGCATAAATATTTCCGAAATTGCACGCCGGGTTTCCGATGATATAAAGATTATTTACCCTGATAAGAATATAGACTTTAAGATTCAGCCTGATATTATTGCCAACGGCGATTATATTTTAATAACCACAGTTTTAGAAAACCTTTTTTCCAACTCTGTTAAATTTTCTTCGAATGAAGATGAAATAATTATTGAGTTCGGTAAAACAAGGGCGTTTGATAAATCAAAAACAAGCCTTGCCGAGGCAATATTCATAAAAGACAACGGGGTTGGCTTTGATATGCAGTATGCGGAAAAATTATTTAATGTATTTCAACGCCTGCATACCAATCAGGAATTTGAAGGCACCGGGATAGGGCTGGCTAACGTTAAGAAAATTATTAATAAACATGGCGGTACTATCTGGGCTGAAAGCGAACCTGGAAAAGGTTCTGTCTTTTATTTCACTCTCTCCTGACTTTTTAGCAACTAATCAGCTTTTTACTGTGTTACGTATATTAAATTTCGTTTATCTTCTAAAATGGTTATAATTATTTATTATTTTTGTAACAAAAAAAATTCACGAGGTTAAGAAATGACTGCCAACATAGATATGATTGAGAAATTATATGCTCAACTAGCCGATAGACAGGATTCGGCAAGAAAAGTTTTAAACAGGCCTATGACTTACGCTGAGAAAATATTATATGCCCATCTTTGGGAAGCGGCTTCAAAAGAATATAAAAGAGGAAAAGATTATGTAGAACTTGCTCCCGATAGAGTTGCAATGCAGGATGCTACGGCGCAGATGGCTCTGCTTCAGTTTATGCATGCAGGTAAAAAAACGGCCGCCGTTCCTGCTACCGCTCATGCTGACCATTTAATTGTAGCTCAAAACGGCTCAAAAGAAGACTTAGAAAAAGCCTTAAATGATAATAAAGAAGTGTATGATTTTCTGGAAAGCATCTGCAAGAAATACGGCGTCGGTTTTTGGAAACCGGGCGCAGGAATTATACATCAGGTAATTCTTGAAAATTACGCTTTCCCCGGCGGGATGATGATAGGTTCCGATTCCCATACTCCAAACGCAGGAGGACTTGGTATGATCGCAATCGGCGTCGGAGGAGCAGATGTTGTGGACGTAATGTCGGGCATGCCATGGGAACTCAAATGGCCTAAATTAATCGGCATCCATCTAAAAGGAAAACTTTCAGGCTGGACTTCTCCGAAAGACGTTATTCTTAAAATAGCCGGATTATTGACTGTTAAAGGAGGCACCGGAACAATTGTAGAATATTTCGGAGAAGGGACTAAATCGATTTCCGCTACAGGCAAAGCGACAATTTGCAATATGGGAGCTGAAATAGGCGCCACCTGTTCCCTTTTTCCGTTTGACGATAAAATATCGGCCTATCTTAAAAAAACAGACCGCGCCGATGCCGCTCTTCTTGCTGAAAAGAATGCGCGGTATCTTAAAGCGGATGATGAAGTTTTAGAATCTCCCGAAAAATATTTCGATCAGATTTTCGAAATAGACCTAAGCGGGCTTGAGCCTCATTTGAACGGGCCTTTTACTCCCGATGCCGCCATACCGATTTCAAAAATGAAAGAAACCGCAAAGGAGAAAAATTTCCCCGGTAAAATAAGCGCAGCGCTTATAGGAAGCTGTACAAATTCAAGTTACGAGGATATTGACCGCTCGGCTAATATTGCCCGGCAGGCATTGGCAAAAGGACTGAAAGCAAAAGCTCAGTTTACAATTACCCCGGGTTCCGAACAGGTTCGGGCAACTATAGAAAGAGACGGACAGCTTAAAGCCCTTACAGAACTTGGCGGACTGGTGCTTGCAAATGCTTGCGGCCCTTGCATAGGTATGTGGAAAAGAATGGATAATCCTTCAAATGAAAGAAATTCAATAGTAATATCGTTCAACAGGAATTTTGCAAAAAGGAATGACGGAAATCCTAATACGCTTGCTTTTGTTGCAAGCCCCGAAATTACAACCGCCCTTGCAATTGCAGGAAGTTTAACATTCAACCCCGAAACCGATGAACTTATAAATGAAAAAGGGGAAAAAGTGAAACTTGATTCTCCGTATGGAGATGAACTCCCTTCAAATGGATTTATTAAAGACAATGCCGGTTTTATTGCCCCCTCTGAAGAAGGCCATAAAACAGAAGTAATTATTAACCCTAAAAGTGAAAGGCTTCAGTTCTTTGCGCCATTTAAAGCATGGGAAGGTAAAAACTTTACAGGTATGAGACTTCTTATTAAAGCAAAAGGGAAATGCACAACCGATCATATATCCCCTGCAGGCGCATGGCTTAACCTCCGCGGTCATCTCGATAATATTTCGAAGAACCTTCTTATCGGGGCAATCAATTCATTTACCGATAAAGCGGGCGAAGTAAAGAACCAGTTAACAGGTAATTATCAGCCTGTACATGAAGTTGCAAGAGATTATAAAGCAAAAGGCATCGGCTGGATTGTGGTGGGCGATGAAAATTACGGCGAAGGTTCAAGCCGCGAACACGCCGCTATGGAGCCCCGCTTCCTCGGCGGCAAAGCTATTATTGCAAAAAGTTTTGCCCGCATACACGAAACAAACCTTAAAAAACAGGGTATGCTTCCTTTAACTTTTGCAAATCCGGAAGATTATAATAAGATAAAAGAAGACGATACATTCGATCTTTTGGGGCTCGAAAATTTTGAAGCGGGAAAACCTTTAAAACTTACAATAACACATTCAAACGGAGAAAAAGAAGAAATTCTTTTAAATCACACAATAAGCGCAGGTCAGTTCGAATGGTTTAAAGCCGGAAGCGCGCTTAACTTAATTGCACAACAGAATAAATAATATCGAATAATAGAATTACATAAAAAAACCCGCCGACCGGCGGGTTTTTTATTTGTATAAATTATTTTATTCCCCTGCTTGCAAGATAACCTATAATATCAAGTTCCCTGCCTGTTCCCATCTTCATTCTTTCCTGCCAGGTATATTCGGTTCCGTACTGCCAGAAATTATCCGCAAGATACTTGCCTACTTCTTTATTAAAAACATATTCTTTTCCGAATTTCTTCTCGAGAGCTTCATGTATCTGCCATGCAATTATGCCCGCAATAAAATAATTCTGCATATAAACAGGGTATGAAACATCGTACATACTTGTCATATATACTTTATTCGTCTCATTAAATTCCAGCAGCATATATTTTTTATTTATTTCATTTTTTACCGCGGTAAGGTCTTCATCAATCCGCGCATAATATTCAATTGCCTGAATAAACCCCGCTATTGTGCGCCTAAGGCTTACTGCAGCCTGATATTTCGAATAGTCATCGGCAACAGTTTCTTTCGGTTCCTCGCCGTAATATTTCTTTTTCCACAGGGCGTTATTTGCAAAAGCGGCATTTGTCTCGGCCATGCCTTCGGCATAAGCCTGAGTTTCGCTTCCGAG